>Ga0307507_10000554_pt1 | contig 80083 bp, 38 predicted proteins | sample 7_EM_MG_FD_207223 | JGI IMG/M metagenome (GOLD analysis project Ga0307507, IMG submission 207223) | Populus trichocarpa ectomycorrhiza microbial communities from riparian zone in the Pacific Northwest, United States - 7_EM | ecosystem: Host-associated > Plants > Roots > Unclassified | place...
CTAGGGTCCCTCTATAGTTTGTTTAGGCGTGTCTTAATATACTTTATAACGTTAGAGTTACGTTCCTTTTGCACCCTTTGCATTGCATCGGCTTTAATATATAGTTATAGGGGGGGAATATTGGCTTCCTTCTTGAGCAGTACTATGGCCGTTCACTTATACCCGCCTGTTATACTCCTAAGGTAGGCTGTTTGGACCTTTTAAAGTGGTTTAAGGAGTAATTTAGGGGGGCCTTTTTTAGTTTCTCTAGTGGCCCAAATGCTAGATCTATATGTTATGGTTAGCCGGATAACTGCTGTATATAGTAGGCGTGACCTCTAGAAGCATGGACCCTATATAGAATTAACGATCCTAGATATGGCGATATACTATACTTGGCCCTTATGGGCCGCTTGCGCCGTATGTGCGCTCTACCGGAGCTTGCTATCTATCTACACTCCTAATACCCTTAGGCCTTGAACCGGTTAACCCCTAAAGCCTTAGATATGGATTGTATGCTAAAGATCTGCAGATTGGTTACGTTTTCTTATAAAATGGATTAGCTGGTATTTCTCTAGTAAGAATTGGACTCTATGTCGTCTTGCCCATTCTATATAGGTGTTATGGGCTTTCTCTAGTGTCCTATAGTTCTCTGCGGCTGTTGGCCTATATATAATTAGGTTTGTATTATTAACAAAGCCTATCTCCTAGGTCGCCCCTTTCTTAAAGGTGTTAAGCAGGTTGCTTACAAAGAAGAGGAAGAGTATAGGTAACAGAGGTAATTCTTATAGTATTCCTATTGCAACTGCGATAGGGGGGCTTTGGTATCCGCTAAAGACTAGTAACGTTTCTTTCTGGCCTATAAATCTTTAAATAAACTAAATAATCTATTCTAGGAAGCCCTTTGCCCTAAGGATGTATAGGAGACGCTTATAGGGTATATTATTGTAGGCGCCGCTGATATCTAGGCTAAGTATTAATACTATAAAGTCCTTTCGCATAGCCCATGCAGTTTTAATGGTAGTAGCGAGTAGTGTAAGTGCTAATAGCGTTGAGCGATTCTTTCTTGCCCCCATTTAGCTTTGTGGTAGTAGGGCGTGTTCCTCTGCCATATTTGCTATGTGGTCTACTATAACCTTTTCTAAGATCTTGCTTAGGGTGTTTTCTAAGGCAATAGGGCGGTAGCTTTCTGGGATTAAGTAGTCTGCTTTACCTTCTTTTTGTAAGATAACCGTTGTTATGGATCTTCCAAGTCGCGGGTAGTAGCCTATTATAAAGCATGCTTTGGCTACGTCTGCAAGCTAAGGTGCTATAAGTGGTCCATAGGTCTTTAGGGCTTTGTTTAGGATCCTATCTAGTCCTAGTGCTGTGTTGTTTAAGAGGCGGCTAATGGTTCTGGCCATTTCTTTAGTTGTTATGTCGCTGTCGACCCTTAGGCGAGTCACCGGTGTTTTACTGGTAATGTCGCTAAGGTCTGCTAGAGCCGGTTAAGGGAAAAATCTTTCTATAAGGATCTTTGCCTTCTTATTATTGTTGCTTGTGGCCTGTAGTTCGCCTGCTCTTTATAGGGGTGGTAGGTGTGGATCTTCTACTAGGTGTCCCGCCTTTTTCTTTGCCTATTTCGCTATAGTCTAAAGGCCCTTATTATAGGGGAGACTTAGGTTAGTAGTATATTTGTTTATAAACCGTCTCTAGTTATTTCTTGCTTCTTTTCTTAGGGTATTCTTTAGCTGGTTTCTTGTGTCTTTATATTATCTCTCGTCCTTAAAATCGTGGCTGCTTGTGTATTTTCTCCTTGCTTATTATTAGCTGGCTATAAGGGCCGCGCATTATGCGGACCATATATATCGCGCGTAGGGGCCTGGTTTTGAAACCGGGCAGTGCTCTTTTAGCCTACTTTTAATTGCTGCCTGGATCCTTTCTAGTCTTTAATTAATTTCCTTAGGGGTAGCCAATAAGCCTTGCTTGTTTAGTATTGGGTGGATTTCTTCTAGGTCTTAGAGTTATTGTTTAATTATATTAAGGAAGCTATCTATGTTAAGCTTCCTTATTGTGTATCTTTTGCCATTTGGTTGCGCCTTGATGTCTAGATCTAGTTATATCTGGATAGGGATATGGTCTAAGGTAAGTGCCCATTCTTCTTTAGGGGAGCACCTTTTAAGTCTCTGGTATAGGTTTTCGTCCATAATCGTGAGGTTAATTGTACTTTTAGCGGTGCCCTATTGCTATATAATTGCACCTGGGGGGGTAGCTAGCTTAAGGCCCCCATTATCTATAGCTCTTAGTAGGCACTCTACCTGTTAATTAGCAGCAACATAGATGCCCCCCTACTGTAGGTGGTGGAGGTTTATATCTTCTAGTAAAATAGACTCCGCGTGTTTAGTTTCTAGCAAGCTTATTACAGATATAATATTTTCTGTTTATGCTACCCCTTTGACCCTAGGGTTATAGATATTAATGATTTATACTAGTCCCCTATATGTCTAGATAGTTATAACTGTAATATCTGGGTTAACTGCCTGCTATGACCATAAGGCAAGGCTGATATTTTTGCTAATTATAAAGCATACGCGTGTGGCTGCTTTTGGTTTATACAGGAGCTAGAATTCTTGGGGGCAGTATATTGATTATATGTAGGTATTATAGTACGGCTCTTATATGGCAAGAATATGGTGTTTCTCTAGGTCTAGACTGTCTAGTAGGGGCCTTACTAGATGGTGGTTCGTATTGCCGCAGTTGTACTGTATAATGGTCAAGTGGCGGACCCCTGGTGGGGGTCCTTTGCCTCTCCTTTACTCCTCGCTTCTTCTGTTTCCACTTTTTCTAAAATGTTTAGAACTTCTATCTCCTGTGTTTGCTCCCTGGCTATTACTTATTTTATATAGAGCTTTCTATTCCTGTGTCTTATATTCCTACTAGCCTTTCTAAATCTAAGTCTGTTATTGCCTCCGGTTCTTCCCCCGTTCTCGCCGGTTAGCTATGTGCCCCTTATAAGCCAGCTATGTGTGTTGTGTTTACCGCGTTAAATCTAATTCTTAATTATCCCGGCCTTAAACTTGCCGTAGCCGTCCATAGGGGTCTTCCTACTGGGCGTCCTCTCCCTTATATCCCATGTGTCCCTTATGTCCCTATTCGGTCTGGTGATGTCATGCGGCGTCACTTTTGGCCTATTAAGGCTTGGGATGGCTGGCTTAGCCCCTTAGTGTTAAAGGTAGGAAACGCTAGGAAGACACCTGCGTCCCCCTAGCTTATTGCCTGTTGTTTCCATTTATATAACCTAGTGTGCAGTTGTTCCTATAGCTGTTAAGCCCTTTCCTTCCGTCTCCTATATTTAATGCAGTCTTCTCTCTCCCACGCCTTATGTGTGCTTTGGTGACAGTTTGCGCATTTTGTTTAGTCTTAATTTGTATATTGTCTTATATCGTGGGGGCCTGCATAGTGGCCGCAGCATACCTGTGCTGCGTATATGGATTGGGTGTGTCCCCATTATGCGTAGCAATAACATCGTTCCAGGCGTAGTCTGTGGTTGTAGAGCCTTGTGTTGTATATAAGGCCATTTATAATTATTCCTTTTTGGATAAGGAGTTTTTGTATTCCTAGTGTATGTACGTTAACGATAAGAGAGCCATGTGTTTATCTATTGTCTCCCTAGCGAGTCTCTAGCGCCTTTTATGTCCTCTTATTGTTCTTATTATATGCTTGGTTTGTATTTTCCTGTTAAAGCCATTGGATCTGGGTAATTATAAGTCCTGGTATAAGGCGTTCCGTTTATTTTACTATCTCCTGTATAGTTGCTGTATTGTCCACCTGGCGTTCCCTTTCTACCCTAAGGCTTATGGGAACCAACAGGACTTTAACTAAGTAATCTTTATAAAGCACTTTTATGCCAATACGCTCTCCTAGCCTATCCCCTACCCTTACGGCCCGTTCCTTTGCCTATTGGTCCTTTAGGGTGACTCTAATATCTCCACTCCTAAGGTGTTGGACTGTGACAGCGTTGTGGACCTCCTTGCGAATTTCCGTAAGAACTTCTATTTCTGATTGTCCCCTAAGTTCCTCTGCCTTTTCTGTATTTGGTTGTATTGTAATTGTATGCCTAGTTATTGTTTTTAGGGGGGTAGGTTCCCTATGCTATAGGAGCGCAGCTACGGCGGCCTAGGTGCGGTTTACCTGTGGGGGGGGGTTTTGTTTATCTTTGATTTTGTTTAGCCGTTGGAGGATTTAATTAAGGGTTTGCTGGAGGGGCGCCTAAGGTTCGCTAGACTGGAGCCATTCTGCTAGCTGTATTAGTTTGTAATAGCTAACAGATGCTCCCCTACAGTTTTGGATACTAGACGCGTCTAATAGGCTTTATATTTTGTTAGATGCCTTCTTAATTAGGGTATTTCCGCTTTCTAGTGTGGTATTCGCCCGTCCTTATTGTTATTGTGGGGGGCTATTGTTGGGTATAGGTCTGGCGGTTGCACGTGACTGTGTACCACCGTTGTTCCACCTGTGCCTCCCCTGTAATGCATGCATCTTAGGGGATTATTAGGGTGTTTTTCAGGGTTCTTTTGGTTGGTTTGGTCTTTTTGGGCCAGGTGCAGCAAGAGCTCCAAAAGTCTTCTTTTCCTGTATTAACTACTTGATAGGGTAGATATATTAATCAATTATAGAGCTGCTTCTGTGGATTAATTTAACGGTATTTATAAGATAATAGCTGTTGTGGGGGGGTAGATCAATTTCGTTTAAGAAGGTGACTGCCTTGTGCCTATATTAACTAACTAGCTTCCTACAACTCTTCCCTAAGTAGTTATAATATTGTACTTAAAGCGTCTATAATACTATCTCCCTTCTTTTTATTTTTGTCTTTAAAGATTTCTAATATCTCCAAGTTGTCTACTAGAGGTGTAATATCTGTTTAATTAGTCTGGTTAATATCCTTACTTATTATACCTAAAGCTTCTTCTTCTTCTTCGTTCCAATAACGTGCCCGTACTATAGCCGCCATACTGTTACTTAGTAAAGTTATGCCATCTCCATATTCTTATTATGTAAAAGAGGGGTTGGTTTGTATTATACTAGTAAGTCCTTTATCTTAGCAACCCTCTTCCTATTTAGAGTGTATAAAGTTAAATATTTAATTATCCTGTGATATTTATTTAGTCTTTAATACTAAGTATACGCGTTCTATAACTCTTAATAGTCTTTAAGTTCCCTAAGTAACTTATTATAGGGTCTTATATTTAATCTACCACTATAAAGCTTAACGGTAAGCTCTTAAGCGCCTTAGATAAACTTTACCGCTTATAGGAAGCAGAGTAGGAGGCTATAGCTACTTAATAGCGTGCCCTTAAAGCCCGTCTATTAGCCTCCGCCTATCTTCTTTATCTTAAGAAAGTGCGTAAGAAGGTTTATTCTAAGGAGTGGAAACTTATTTAATAGGGTCTTAATAAGCTAGGTAATAAAAGGACTGGCTTTTCTTCTATAAGGGAAACAACTCTAAGTAGCTTGGTAATTACTCCTTTTAGGTCCCCCTTAGGTAACTCGTTCTTTAGCAATTCTTTTTTAATACTTCCTAACCTACTTTCTTCTAATACTTTTTTACCTTTCCTATAGCGTTTTTTAGGTTGCTTAGTAGTTCCTAGGTAGTCTTACTATAGTCTATTTACTTTACTTTATACCATATTTCGTTATCTACATCCTTATAACTAATAATCTTTAAAACTTGCTATTTATCTTCCTTTTATTCTCTATACGTGTCTGCCTTATAGACTGGTGGCTTAATATTCCCGTATACTGGCTCTAGCATTGCGATATATTATATAGGGTAGATCTTTATTTTAGCTAGTAGGTTTAACTTATATATAACTAATAAAATTCTTTACTTAACTTTAAAAGATCCTAGTCTAATATGGTCTAACTTCTTACTTAATCATTAACTCTTAAAATTTTTATATAGTAGCTATACTTTATCTCCCTCTTTAAGATCTGGTCCCTTAGATCTTTTAGTATTATAGTACCTTTTTATTTGTTTTTATACTAGTTTAGCTGTTTCTTTAAGGTCTTTATAAAGATTTATTAACATCTCTATTCTTTATTTAGCTGTGCTACTCGTCTTTTTTACTTAATATAGTGATAACAATGTTCTTAGCTTGTATCTGTAATTTGCCTTAAATAGTAATATCCCTATTCCTTTTTATAGTGTTGTGTTATATATAAACTATATAACTGGTAATAATAATACCTAATTATTCTATGCGTAATTAATATAATGCCTTAGATACTATTCTAGTGTCTAGTTTAGTTTTTCCGTTTATCCGTCCATCTATGGATAATATGCTATAGATATTACTACACAAACTCCTTATTCTACTAGAAATACTTCCTAAAATATTACTATAAATCTTAGATCTCTGTCTAATATAATTTTATTTAGTACTCTATGTCTTATAAATACTTCTTTTATATAGATTCTAGCGATATCTTCTGCTAATATCTCTTTAGTGCATGCTATAAAGTATCCCTACTTTATTAGCTTATCCACTATTACTAAAATCGCGTTATAATTTTATCCTATAATAGGATCTCTTAACTTTGGTAATTTAATAATAAAGTCCTATAATATAACTTCCTATAGTCTTCCTAGTACTTTAATAGGTTATAGCCCTCCGTACGGCTTATACCTTATTAATTTATTCCTTTAGCAATTTAGATATTTCTTTATAACTTATTTTACTAGTCCCCAGATTTTTTAAATAATATACTCTTTTTAAAGTCTTAATATTAAGCCTATAGCTCTATTATGTTCTTATATTATTCCCTTATGGAATTCCTTTATAAATTCTTCTATAATAGACTTAGGTATATATATTGCTTCTCTATTTTTATATTACTCTAAGTCTAGATCCTTTACTTATACTTTTTAGATTTTCTATGTCTAATTACTTTTTAGTAACTTATAGATCTAACTTTTCTTGGTTATTATAATCTTTAAATAATTATACTTAATTAATCCGTCTTAATTCTTTTGTAATAAAGCTCCTAATAGCTTTTTATTATTCTGTAGTTTAGCTTTTCTACTTAGCGCATCTACTTGTGTATTATCTATACCCTTGGTATACTAAATTTTAAAATAGTATTCTATAAGTATTTCCGCCTATTTAACCTATCTTTAGTTAAGTTCCTTTATTATTAGAAATCCTATAAGGTTTTTATAGTCCGTTTTAACTATAAATGGTTTTTTTGTACCTTATAAGAATGCTCTCTATTCCTTAAGTACTATAACTATACCTAACAACTCCTTGTTATAGATGTTATAGTTTAACTCTAGTAGTGTTATCTTTTGACTATAGTATACCACTAGGTGCTATCTATCTTAATATTTCTGCATAAAGTATACCCTTAGTGTAAAGTCTAATATATCTATTTCTATAACTGTCTCTAGACCTAGTTAATAGATCTTAAGAACTAGCTTCTAGGTAAATAACTCTTTAACCTTCTTAAATAGTTTTTATTACTTCTTTCCCTATATTTATGGTTCTTGTTTCTTAGTTAACTATATAAATGGCTTAATATCCTTTAACTATTGCGCTATAAACCTTCTATAGTAATTATAAAACCCTAGAAATGATTTTAACTATATAACATTTTCTAGTTCCTACTAATTTACTATAGCCTTAATCTTTTTTAGATCTATACTAAGTTAGCCTAGTTTAATAATAAATCTAATAAAATTAGTCTTCCTAGTAAAGAACTCGCATTTCTTAATTACTACTAGCATCTATTCTTTTTATAGTCTCTTTAAAACCCATTTAACGTATTCTCCGTATTCTTCCTTACTCTTTAAGTAGATAATAATGTTGTTAAAATATACTATAATAAATTTATCTAGGTATTCTCCTAATACACTATTAATTCGTTTCTAGAATGTTACTAGTGTGTTTATAAGCCTAAACTGTATAACTAATGGCTTATATAGTCCTTCCTTTGACCTAAAGGCTGCCTTTTATTTATTGCCTTCCTTAATTCTAATCTAATGGTATACCTACTTTAGATCTATCTTTATAAAGATCTTTATATTACCTATCCTATCTTAAATTTCGCTAATTAAGGGTAAAGGATACCTATCCTTCCTAGTAATGCTATTTAACTATTTATAGTCTATACATATTCTAAGTTTTCTGTTTTTCTTTAGGATAAATAGTACTGGATATCCTATTAATAACTATAATGGTCTAATATATCCCTTATATAAGTTCTCCTAGATAAACTCCTTAAGCGCTACTAACTCCGTTTTAGTAAGCTTATAGATTAGAAAGAACTTTAAACTTATTCCCTTTTTTAATTCTATCTTATAGTCCCATGCTATATACTCTAACAGCTTTTTACTTTCTGGTAACTATAACTTTTTACTATACTTGTGGTATCTCTTTAGTATATAACTTAAGCCTTGCTTAGTCTCTTTATATATTGCTCTAACTTAATACTATACCAACTTAGTTTACTATCGCACTTTATACTATTAAGTATCCTTAATATTGACCTAACCTATAACCCAATTAATCTTTAGATTATACTCCTATAACTAAGGTATTCCTAGTATCGCCTTATCCTGTCCTAATAGTAGGATATTAAAAGACATTCTAACTAGTCTCCCTTTAATAGTTATCTAAATAGGTCCTATTTTAAGATTAATAATGCCTCCTTTATAGGCTATCTAATCTCCTAAAATTATTATAAGTGGATATAGGTGTTCCTTTTGTTTATATAGTAACCCCATTCTTTTTACTACTTTTAGTAATATATGGTTTCTAGTTGCTCCACTATCTACTAACACTTTAAACTGCTAATCTTGCCATTTAACTTGTAAATTTAGGTGTTATTCTTAAATTCCTTTAAGGGTTTAAAGCTCTAATACTAGTTCCTTCTAGTTTTATACGCCTCTCCTTTTCCTAACTATTGGCTGCTAGATCCTACTTATACTTAGTCTAACCTTAGCTAATACTTAGTTTATTTCTTTTCCTCTATATACCATAGATAAGTGTTCTCTAGGCACTTCTATTACTATTATCTGTCTAGGTATTCTTCCGTAAGGAATCTTTCTAGTTAAAGTATTAAATCCCCTTAACCTTACACTTCTACTAGGTGCCATTTATATATATACTTAGTATTCCTAAACCGCTTTTCCTCTAGTGCCTAATATATCCTTACTGGGTACTTTTGGTTCTTATCTTTAGGTGCCCTATATATATTATATATATCATCCATACAAGCTATCTACAATAGTGTATAATATACTGCATATTTTAGGTTAACTCTTAGTTTGTTTTTATTCTTAAGTTTAAACCTATACCTAGTTAACCTAACTACTAGTATCTCTACTGCAGGTACTAAAACTTATTACTTACTTCTCTAGTCCCTAGATCCCTCTTCTAGGTTCCTTAATATTATAATTAATACTCCTTTAATATAATTTATACGTTTCTCTGTAATAGGTTAGTCTTAGACAACTTTTTTGTCTAGCTATATATAAAAATCTGCCTATTTATTGTTATGTTATTGCCTATACCACTTTCCGTATAACTAGTTTAGTGTGTATAGTTTATCTATTAGAAAGTACCTTATTATCGCTATATTATAATATCCTTTGGTATATCTTTCTTTAAACCTAGTTAGAATATCTAGATCCTCTTCTTATTCTAGTTTATCTAACTATTTTACCCTAGGTATCCCTATACTTGGCCTATTAGTAACTCTTTATATAGGTGCTTTATCCCTTGTATATCCTAGCATAGCTAACCTCTTATCTAGCTTTTGCTCTTACTATATAATAATTCGTGTTTTAAACTTATCTATAGTTTCTTGTTTTCTGCGTCTTATAGCTAGATCTTTATAGTCGTCTTACTTTTTAATCCTAGTATTAACCATTTAATCTTTAGGCTGAATACTATGTTTACCTAGAATTACTAATATTCTTATTTATTCTCTAAACTTATAGTTTATAAACTTGCGTTTTATACTTGTTTATTTATTACTAAACTAAATTACTACCCTTCCCTATTGGTTTTTGTCTGTTGTGGGTCCTTAAGTATATCTTATCTTACTTTAAAAATCTTAAGCTTCTTTTATCTCTTCTTAAGAATCTTAAGCCTATAGCCTTTTGCCTTTATTAAGTGATGAGCTAGCACTAGTAGTTATTTACTTACTTAGTTTCTTCTAAATATTACTCCTATCTTCTTATAAAGTGATGGAAATCGTATCTAATAGTATTATAACATTCGTTACTAAACCCTATTTTATAATAGTCTTAGTTTCTGCTTCTATTTTAACTTCTTTAAGGTCTATATACTTCTAGTAAGCTACCTTTATTACCTTATTATTAATAAATGCTTCGCCTATGTTAAATTTATTATCTTTAATATCTAATCTATAAGCTAGTTCGTTGGTTTCTCTAAACTTAAATAATAATAGCTCCTATAGCTAATAGCTTGCGCCGTACTTAGCGTCCTTATAAATTTGGCATGCGTTATTGTAATAATACGCAAAACTATTAATTAAATACTCTTTTATTTCTTGCAGTATACCGTTGTCCTTCTGTATATATGTGCCGTCTGCTAGTCTGGTTCCCTTTACTGTATAATTACTTTAACCACCTCTATAGTCTCTAGTAAAATAACCTTGTTTTCTATAATTTATGCAAGCCCTATCTTTAAACCATTTTTCTTGCTATAGAGTCCGCCTAAATATCTTCTACTACTAAAATCCCTAGTTTGGCCTTTACTCCTAGGTCCTTTAATCACTTAATCCTTAACCTTTAGGTTTCTATAGTTTCTTTTCCCACCTTTAGGTTTCTTTAGTACCGCTTAGGTCTATTAGCTCTGTGCTATTCTATAGTTTTTAACTCTATATCTGTTGTTGCGTACTCTGCGCCTTATATAACTATGGAACTCTGTCTTGCCCTCTCTTAGCTTGTTCCCTTTAATAGATCCTATTATTGATCTTTATTAACTAATCTATTAACTCTCTTAAAGTGTCCGCATCTTCTATTAGGATAATTATGTCCTAGACTTTAGCCTTAAGTCCCTATTTATACTGTACTATAAGCGCCCTATTATTCCACTTAACCTATATGGCTAGTGTTTAAAACTGTGTTATATACTTAATTACTAAAGTATGTTATACTAAGTTCTAAAGCTTTTATTCCGCTATAGTTGTGGCCTCCAGGTCTCTAAATATCTATATTAGTCGCTCTATAAACCCATTTTAACTGGTAAATATATACCATACGTCCTAGTTAGTAGTTGTTATGCTATTAGCCTATATTTCCGTAAGATACGGTTTAAACCACTTAAGTGCCCTCCCTATTAGGAATAATTCTGCATAGGCTACTTAATCTAATAATATTGCTAACTTCGCTCCTTCCTATACAACCTTAAAGTGTATTTGCGTAAAAAATCCCTTAAGCTTTAACTTCTCTCCTAAAAACCGTTTAATTAAAGGTAACTTGATTTTCGCTACTCTAATTCCATTAATGCGTTCTTTAAGTATCCTATTATTATCTTATAAGTAATTAACCATTTCCTATAACTAACCTCGCGTAACCACTTGAGAATCCCTATTGTCTATACTGGTATTACCTAGCCCTAAGGTTGTGGCTATTGCCAACGCTGTTATAACTAGTGCTTTGGGTGGCATATTGTTCGATCTTGTTTAATACTATAACCTTGGTAGTGAATGTGTAACGGAACCTTATAGCAGAAACTACGGTGGGTTCTATTATTAGGCTAGGTATATAGGTAAAAATAAATTAACAACATAATAATAACTAGTGGAGTAGTTACCTAATAGATTAACTCTAATTGTATTCTAAGATTTACTATAAGGAGAGAACTATCTACGGTAGGGACTAAGGTCCTTTAAATACACAACCATACTCCTAAGAAATCCTCTCTTGTATGTAAGGTACGTAAGGTATGTAAGGTACGTGACAGACCTTACAGACCTTACAGACCTTACAGACCTTACAGACCTTACAGAGCACACCACGTGACTTCGGTTACCATTCCTCGTCACATGGCTCTACCGGATCCATCCTAGATCGTGCCTATATTAACTAACTAGCTTCCTGCGACTCTTCCCCAAGTAGTCATAACATCGTACTTAAAGCGTCCGTAACACAACAGGTGTGCTTACGGGCCAGTTTTTAGGTGTAATTAAGTGTGTAAAGGAGTAGTCGACTAATACGGTCGTAATATTAAAGGCTTAGCTGTCCGTAAAAGGTCTAAAAGTGGTTAGGAATATCTCTAAGGTCTCTTATTTCTGAGCATCTGAGTTAAAGTTAATTATAAGGGCTTCTATTAACTTATTAGGGGGCTCTTCTGCTTCCTCTCCTTTGTATTCTAAAATAAACTGGTTAATATGGCTATTAAGTCTCTTCCTAGACTTGTTATGTTCTTCCTAGGTATGCCTTATAGACTAACATCCTTCCTTACCGCATACGAAGCACTTCTGGCTAGTTTGTCTGCGGGGGTATGTTTTCGTACGGGGGTTGCTGCGGGGGTTACAGGTAAGACTTAGTTGGTACAGGTGCTGCTAGCGGTAGCGGTAGTCCGTAAAGTAGACGTCTAAGTCTGTTTGCGGATATTAAATATCCGTAATAAAGGCTTAAGTGCTGCCTGGTGGGTTTAAGACTTCGTACGTTACAATAGAGGAGCATAGGCTATTAATAAGGCCAGCTAAGGTGTCTATAGGCTTATAATAGGCGTACTTACAGGGCTCTACTTCCTGGCAAGCCGTAATAAGTTTGTTATGCAGGAAGTCGTCTATTTAAAGCTTGGCATCAAGGCCGTACTATAGGTGCTGGAGGTCTTTAATAAGAATTTACAGGCACTCTGTAGTCGATTTTTCAGTGTTCTTGTTAATTACGGTCCGTAGCTTGGTTGCATTCCATTAGGTAAGAATATCACACTTATATTCCAGTCCTTCAAAGTAGTTGCGTGTAGCTTCGCATAGCTTATCAAAGGGAACACTAAGGTGGTTGCTCTTAAGGTTGGTATAGTAGTGGTTAAGGGCTAGGCCACGCAGCATGGTAGAGTAGGCTTGGCTAAATTCCTATTTAGGAATATCAGCCTTCTGGCAGAGGTCCATAAAGATAGTTAGTTTAAAGTTAAAGTTGTCGTTTTCACCGCTGTACTTAGATTCGTTGGTATAGAGTTTAGCTAGGTTAGCTAGCTCCTTGCCATAGGTCTTTACTTAGGTAGGTTGTGGATCTATAACTTACGGATCTATAGCTTGCGGATATATAGCTTGCGGATATATGGCTTATGGATCTATAACTTGGATAACGGGGGTAATTTAGTCCGTATTTTAGTTTGTGGGGGTATTGCGGTCCGTAATTTTGGTTACGTGGGTATTACGGTCCGTAACTTAGGTACTAGGTATACTTTAGCCCGTAAGATTAATTCCGAAACTGCTTGGGTTTATAGGACGAGTTTAGTTAAGTGGGTTAGGTATAAGGCCAGCAATTATATTAAGTTTGGAAGAAGTAAAGAGTTCCTTAGTTTCTTAGAACTAGTCTAGGATTTCCTCTTTAGTCCATTCCATTTAGTCCTTCTCGTGTATTGTGTTGTATAAGGACTATGCAATAGTAACTTATTTATTCCTTTTAACCCATACACCTTGGTTACGTAAGAGGGTCCATAGGTTATAGATAGTAGTAGGGTTGCATGCTTTAAAGATAGCTTCTATAAAGTCCGCGAAGTCTTCCTAGTATTGCTCCTATAGGTTAACGTTTATAAGCTTAAAATATTTGTATTTAAGAACTTTAAATTTAATGTAGTTGTTAACGTTAGGTATAGATGTAAGGTCGGCTCCCTACCTCCACTTTTCCTAGCCTTCATTGACTTGCTTCCTTAGGTCTGCCATACTGTATAGTGTAGTGTAGTACGTAGTGGGTGGAAGAGGTCTTGTAGTGGTCCGTAAAGGCAGTTAATGTCCGTAACGGTTTATAGAAGGGTAGGGGGTTTCCATAAGGTCTTGTAACGGTCCGTAGAGGTAATTAACAGGTCCGTAGTAGTTTGTAGAAGGGTAAGGGGTCTCCGTAAGGGGTCTAAAAGAGGTCGGAGGTATTAGGGGAGGTGTAGTAGGAATAGGGGTTTAAGGTTTAAAGGAGGTTAAGGGTAAAGGTTCCGTACAGGTTTGTATTTGCGTCTATTATACTTCTAGTAAACCGTACTAAGACTTAAATAAGTATACAGAGTTAGAGATAAATCCGTAATTCCTAACTTCCGACCTTCTAGTAGGTCGTACTAGGAGTCTAAACGGGTGGTTGCTGTTATATATCGCTTGGGGGGAGGTGTTAAGTAATTACTAATCTGTGCGCGCTTACTAATCAGTGTTCGTACTAACTTAATAGCACGAGTGAGTTGTATCCCGGGGCACGAAATATGTATAGTATTGTATGCTCTTTAGGATGGTGGTGACTGTCTCTTGTATTAAAGCAGACTATGTGGTCTATATACTAATGCGACCTCCCCCTAATTAGTTAGTGCTTCAGGGGTGCACTAGACGCGTAAGTGGGTGGTTAGTACACCGAACGCGTAAACGCGTAGTTAGTGTACCGTACGCGTAAGCACGCGTTCGGTACGACAGGTGCTGTAATTATACAATTATATTAATATATAGTATGTATTTTAGTGAAACTGCTTTTTAGGAGGACTTTTCTACGGTTAATAAGAGCTCTAAGCAGAGTAGGCGTATAAAATAGATAGAAATAGTATTAAAAGCTTAGTTAAAACGTCAAACAATTAATACCAAGGATGCTGCAAGGGCAAGAGCTAAATATTAAGGAAAATTGCTGGGTTTTAACGAAGTTTTTATGTATTAAAAAGGTTTAAAGGTGGAGGTATATAAGAGTAATTACCAAATTGCTTAGAAATACCGAGAACTTAAAGGGGAATCTCAGCCTTGGGATAATAATAATCTTAATTAGCGCAATAAAACAATAAACCCTTTTTGCGGTTTTGCTTCTTGTTTTTTCCAATAAATTATAAATACGCATTTAGAATTTATGATAAGATTTAGTATCTACTACGTTAAAAAAATTCGTGCCTACGGCGCATGCCCGCTTTTAGAAAATTTAGTATATAAGGCCGGATTCCCGGTAGCACCCCTTAATAATAGTTACCTTTACTACTAGACTGTTACCGGACGGTTACCAGACAGTTACTTTTTGGTCTTAAAAAAGCTTCAAGCCAATTTTACTAGTAATTATATGCCTTTGGAAACCTGGCGCTAGGTTCTATCGTAACAGTCCATTAAGTACTAGAAAAAGGACCAAACGGTAATTTTTTTCTTAGAAAATCCATAAAATGCGACATATTATCTTATACTTTTAGAGTAGGTGTAACTCCGCGCCCTATCTTATATTAAGGCGTACTAGGTATTTCTAGGCATTAACTAAGCCGTATATAGAATTTTGCTAACTTTTCCGAGAAAGGGGCTTATCTTTGGTAGCAATGTTGAGATTTGGCCTAAGCGCGCGTGGCCTGGGCGGTCTAAGCCCGCTTGGACGTCAGACTGTTACTTTTCCGGTTTGAAGATTCACTTCCGTTTTATAAAACTCGCATTTATCTATATCTAATTATGGGCCGGCTCCGCGCAAGGCTTATAGGACCAGTTTAACATATTTTTAATATTTAGCCAGATTATTACTATATATTAAGATGTCGTTAATATAAGCAGTACAAAAGACATCCAGGTATAGACGTAAGGTGTTATTTACAAAGTATTAAAATAAACTTAGGGCGTTTGCAAGGCTAAATGGCATTACTAAATATTTAAATAATCCGTATTAAGTATAAAATGCAGTAAGCCATTTATCTCCTTTTGTAATACGGAGGTGGTTAAATATATAGATAATATTAAGCTTTATATAAAAGCGAGCCTTACTTAATTGGTTTAGTGTCTCTTAGATTAATAGGATTGGGTATTAGTTCTTAACAGTAACAGTGTTAAGAGCTTAGTAGTCTACGCAGAAGCGTAAACTGCTGCTAGGTTTCTTAATAAAGATTACTAGTACAGCTATAGGTAAAGAACTTGCTCTAATAAATCCTTTGTCTAGATATTTATCTAAGTATTTCTATAGTACCTAGAGTTCGTTTTAGGATATCCTATATAAGGGTCTAAATCTAGGATGTTTTCCTTCTTTAACTACAATCTTGTGATTATATAGACGGCGTTCCAGTAGCTTATTAGCTTCCTTTTATAAAAATATATCTAGATAATTATAGTACTCTACTAGTACTTTTATGGCGGGGTTAGTATACTTCTTTAGTGCTAAGGCCTTCTTAATGTTGGCTATTGTAACAGTAAAGATTATATACTCTAGTTTCCTGGCAAGTTATGCTAGTAGAGTAGCTCTAATTATGTAGATATCTAAGGTGTTAAGCAAGTTTAGATTATCCTTAGTTTCTTATATAGTTTCTTATTTGGCTTTAGGTTTAGTATTAGGTACAAAGTTAGTATTAAATTTAGGTTTAGGTTCTTTAAGTATCCTTTTTATAGTAGAATACCAGTTCTTCTAGTACTTTTATATATTAAGCTTAGGCTTCTGCTTGGTTTAGGGTACAGCGGTTAGGGTCGGTTTATATAGTCTAGTATAATTTTTAGGTTCTTAGTAGACGTCGGTAGAAATCTTATATTGGTAAAATTCGGTAGAATTCTTAGGTTGGTGGAATTAGGTAAACTTTTTGGGTATAAGGTAGATGTTGGTAGAAATTTTAGACTAGTAGATCCTAGTGGATTTTTCAGATTTCGGTTTAGGGTCTAAGCAGTAAGTTATAAAACACTTCTATTTACAGCGGGAGGCGGTAAATAAAAGCTTAAGGTTATCCTAATTAATGGTTACCTTATATAGCTTTATTTAGGGTTATCTAAGGATTACTAGGTGGCCTAGGGTAGTTATAAAGAGCTTAATTAATTCTTTATAGTTTAGGTATTAGAGTCTTAGGGCCGCTATATAAGTAATACAGCCTAAGATAGTGCGTTTGCTATTAAATCCAAATACGTTAATATACTGGTTAAGGGGTATTAGGGTAAACCTATTATCTTATATAAAAATCTTATTAATAAATCCTATACCGCTAGCTCCTGTATTAATTAGGACTTAAGTATTAGCCTATTAACCTTTCTGCCAAAGACGGCAGTTAATAGTTATACTACAATTCTAAGAGTTAGGTTTTGTAACATCTAATGCATTTAACAAGATCCTATAACATAGCTATCCTAAAGAGCAACTTAACTCCAAGACATGCCTTTTAGTAGTAAGCGGGAAGGGGTTCCTATAGAACATTAGTTATAACTTTATCCTTATAAGTGGTGCTTACTAAATACAGGGCTAGAGCTAGGTAAAGATTAGGGACGGTAACTAGAGGATTAATATAGTAAATAGTTGTTAGTGTTAGCCGTTTATAAGTCGTGTTGGGGTATAGGGATGGAGTAGTATCTTAAGATATATTCCTTACTTCTACATTTAAAGCAAAGGCCTAGCTTAATATATTATTCTTATTTAGGGGACCCTAGTGGAGCGTATCCTAGGGTCCCTATATTAATATCCATAGCGTTAGGGTGCTTAGGCTAAGACGATAACTTAGTAGACATTTATAGGGCTATTATATTATATTAAGGAGTGGACTTTGGTGTTAGGCATAGTATATTATTATACCATTTATTAATAACGTTTGCGTAGGTGTTAAGGGCTCCTAGTAGGTCTATACCTATTAGGGAGGTTTTTAGTTTAGGACTTAGGGATTTAATAAGGCTATTAATTAATACAAAGTCATTCCAGCCTATTTCTTTTGCGTAACAGTTAAATTTAGAGAAGTATATTAGAAAGCTTTTTATTCCTTAAGTTATATAGTTTATCTTTCTCTAGGCAGTAGCTTGGCGGTTTAGGTTACTATATATAGCTTTAAAAAGTACAATTAGGCTTAGTACTAAGTTTAATTAAAGAGGTTTAATAAGGTTAGCTGTATCTCCTCCTAATTAACTTAGGGCATAACAGAGTTAGTTAGCTTTAGTTAAGTAGCAGTTAGCGTTACTAGTTAGCTTATTTTTAAGCCGGCTTAGGAATAATTAGAGTTCTTATTATTTAGTAGTAGTAAGTTCTTTAATTAATGTCTGATACGGATGCTATCTAGCCCCACGCAGACTACTCTGTACACAGGGGAAACTTATAAATTAACAAAAAGAAAACCCCGGTTGGTGTAGAGGACGGAAAAACCCTATGAGCCACCTTAGTAGGATAAAAAACCTCTGCTTTACCATGTTTGTCTATAACGGCGGCCCTACGGGCCTATAGCTATGTCCTGCCTCCTTGGATGTTTAATCTCCTTTAAAACCACTGCTTCCTTCCTTAGCTTATCCTAGTTGGGGTTTACTATGTCCCAGCTAGGCCTTGCCAATTAATTGCTGTGCCTTGCCTTACTGTTTCCCATGCCTTAACCACCCCCTGTGTGCTATCTCTTGTTGTTGACCTTGCCATATACGCCATGCCTCCCCCCCCCTAAAGCTATTGAAGGCGTAAGGGGGATTTATCCATAGCCATAATACCAAAAGGCTAGCGGGATATTGTGTACTATGTACTAGGTGTCTTGCGCCTGGGCCCCAACCAGGCTCTCCCTAGAATGGCTAGTTGTAGAGAGGAGACAGAAAACCATAAGGTCGCTGTCCAGGCCGCCAGGTAGTATTACGGTAATAGCGAGTGACCGCATGCTCCGCGGGCGACTGCCCTGGGGGTTAGGAGGGGCCGTATATTTGCTCGTCCGTTCGTGCTTAACCGTCTCGTCCATTAATGTGAGGTCGTCGATGCTTTCCACTGGGGGTAAGGGGATGATACCAAATGCCGTGCATCCATGTTGGATCGTACAGGTGCCCTGATAGAGTACTGTGATAATAGCTGTTATCGTAATAGGGTACCAACAGTGGAGGTTTTCAAGATCTTACCATCTAAAAATTTTTCACTACCGCCCCAACGCTCACAACCACCACCACGAAGTCGTATCGCACGCTGTGCAACGTCTCTGCGTTGGCTCTGGGTCTGAACTTCGAAGACCCAGGTTCGTAGCCGTCACCACGTACATATGCAGAGTCCGTTTTCGACGGCCAGTTCTTATTATTTACTAGTAAATATTAGAGGGTCTAGTAATCGTTTAAATTATTACAGCGCAGTAGTTAGTACTACTAGTGATAACTATTGCTAGTTCAGGGCTTGCATTCCGCGTATTAGCTTCTAGTAATGGCGACCGGTCTTAAGGGCTTAGTATAGGCGTCTTAAGGGTACGGATTTCTTCTTAGAGGGCCTTAATTATTTTCTAGTGCTATACTTCTTGTTTAGCTTACTATTAAGCTATAGCAGCTTGGTTTTATGCGAGGGCGTTTATAAAGGACTTTTATATATCTGCCAATTGTTCCTAGAGTGCGGATATAATGTTAGCGGCCATTATAGGGGCTTTAAGGTTGTTCTGCATTTTAAACGGGGCAGGGCGGAATATAGGTTTTTTAAGGTTTTAACGCAACGTAGTATTACAGAGTGGGTATAAGTGGTGATAATATATAGCGAAGTATATATTATTAAGCTATATATATAAACTGTGTAATAAAGTTAAGACGTTGCGTAAGGAGAGAAGGTAAGGAAATGGGAAGAAAGGGTATATATTATAAATTTGGTTGCTTGGTTAACACATGCACAGAGCAGAATAGGATTTGAGTAGTGGTCCTGGCAGAACTTGGCAGGATTCAGTGGACTTGGCAGAATATGGCAGAATGCGGCAGATTGCCGTCAGATTGCCGTAGATTGCCGGCAAATTGCTGTCTCGTCGTGGTCGGTCTCTTCTTGCTGCGTCGGTGGAAACAGGTGGAAACAGGTGGAAACAGGTGGACGTGTGTAAGGTGTCACGGAGGTGTCCCGTAACAAATAGGGTATATTGTATAGACAGACGAATCCTTGAGGGAAAAGGAGGAGTCTGTGCGAGATAAGGAAGGGTTTTCCCTAGGCACGTGCAGCGCACGTGCCTCGCAGCTATATAACTATCTGCTCAGGTTTCACCTGACAATAGCGCTAGAGTCCTATATATATATATCCTTCCTACGCAGCTTAATATGTACTAGTAACTAAGTAGACAATCCCGCCTATTTTAAGTGCTAGGGGAGCTGCTAGCCATTAGTTTTTTATTCTAATATTTTACTCTCTAATATCTAGTTCGCACTAAGGAAATCCTAGCTCTTTTATCTATTTTTACTATATTCTACTATTCCTAGAGTAGAAAAAGCGCTCTAAAAGATAGATTGTTATTATATAGATTAATATATAAGAATAAGAGAAACTATATAGCTTACTACCTTTAAAGGAGCTACTAATTACTCCTAGGCGACCTTTTATTCTATACCCTATTTCTCCTTGCTAAGGAAAAGGTAGGGAATTAGGAATTAGTAAGTACTCTCCCCAAAAGCAACCTACTAATCCTAGATTTATGTTCTAGAAAACGGGTATTTTATAAGGGCGAACTTCGCTACGTAAACCCACTCCTATAGGGAAATTTTCACGGGGTTGTCTTATATAGGTATAAATACCAATTCCCCTATACACCTTATATTTAACGTGCTAAAGTAACGCGGACCGGCCCTTTCCCCCTTACTATAGCCACCTCTATCTGCTATCTGCGGCATGCCTATAGTGCGGTAGTTGTCTGTAGCGCGACAGCTCGAGGTATGTCTGCGGTAAATTTGTGGTTGTTGTCCGTGGTAGACCAGCTGTCTACAGTGCGATGTATTGTGGTGGTGGTGGTGGTGGCGGTTGTCTGCATCTGCGGTGTGTCTTGCGGTGCACCTGCGGTACCTCTGCGGTGCGCCTATAGTAATCTAAATATATAAAATCTATTTGGATTCTGGTTTATCTGGTCTATCCGGTTAAGATATCCGGTTAAGAGGCTTGATCCTATATCTGGATTGGATTTGAAGAGATTTTCATATCCAATCTAGTCCATTGACATCACTGCTTAGATCCTCAAACTTCCAACAACTAGATAAGGAATGTCCATTGCGATCTATTAGCGATCTCAAGAGCGGTGGTGCAATCACTGAAATTAGTTGAGGCATGGTACAAATAATTCTGGAGATCTGGAAGCACGAAGGCAACCAAAGGAGTGAGGCCATTAGAAGGAGGCCACAGGGTTGTTATGACAAAGCAATGAACAGTGAACCATTAGATTTTTTTCGACCTTATGAACAACGTATTAATTATTAAAATGCATTGATGTTTATGAGCATACGCTTTGAAAACAAAGAGTGTCGTGGTAGCCACATTCTTACAGGCACCCGTGAGATGGAACGCATTTCTGGATCGTATAGAAGAATAGAAAAACACGGGATATCAAATAAGAAATGAAAGAGTTTTAGTCATTCATCAGGTCTTCTCTCATCACTCAAAGACATCACTCACATAACGATCTTCCTTTTGTTTATCCAACCACTCATTCGCATCTTCGTCACTCTTTCCTGGGTTCTTTTCCAACCAAATCTTCTTACAAATTTCTGCCGTGCTCTTTGCAAGTTTACTAGCACTCCCACACACGAAAATCTTCGCCCCGTCAAGGAACAGTTTCGCAATTTCTTCCCTCTCATCCCATATACGTTCTGGCACGTACTTGACGCTCCCAGGTGGCCCGGTCTTCGAGAAGGCTGGTCGAACACTCACCACATTGTCTTTCTCCCACTGCTTCAACTCTTCTGCATAGATGAAGTCTTTCTCATGGTGGCGACAGCCGAAATACAGAATCGCCGGCCCAAACTTTTGCTGCCCCCCTGAAGCAATGACCGCACGTTCCTGTATGAAGCCACGCATGGGTGCTATACCAGTGCCAGCTGCAATCATGATGATTGGAGTTTCGGGGTCCGGCGGTAGATGGAAGGCGGCATTTGTTGGACGCACAAAGCAGCGGATTCTTGCTCCCGGCTCGCAGGCCGAAAGATAGGTAGATGCAACACCCTTGAATATGCGACCATTGCCGCTCCAAGCAGGTGTATCGTGGACATCATAGGTTATGGAGGCGAGAGTAGTTTGCTGGGCGTGGGATTTTGCAGTGTTAAATTGCGCAGCAGCGAGAGGAGATGAGGAGATGGAGTATTGCCGAGGAGAGAGTGGTTTGAGCATGTCAATATATGCAGCAAAGCTGAGCTCACAGGCGGGGTGATCCTCGAGTAGGTCGAGGATAGAGTATCGCTTTGGTAAAATCTCGGACTGATAAACGCCTTCAGAGGCGATACGTGAAAGCTCTGTCCTTCGGTCTTCTGGAGTCGCCTTCGCCAAAGCTTCAATCTGCCTCTGCGATGCTGGGGTGGCGAGTTCCACGCGAGTCGCTAGAAGATCGAAGACGGACATAGAACTCCCAGGCGACTGGAAGGTGATTAACAGCGAACCAATTATTATTCGCGCATATAAACTTACTAAAAATGCTTTATTAGTGCCTGATATTTTGATGACGTCGTCCGCTGAGATATTGAATCTCTTAGCTACACGCTTGATTGTCTCAGCGCTATTGGACGGCAAGACGACCAAGTAATCACCTACGAGGATATTAGCTTCCCATGTATTACCATTATCTTTAACAGGGCCTACCAGTGCGATAAGAGACGCCTTCTGGAAGTTCGACTTCCATATGTTTCTTTACTAGACCAACATCACCGCCACCTAGATTAATATTCTTTTTCACAACAACATAGTCAGGTCCCTCATCTCCCGTATTCGTTGAAGTATTTGGCTTTTCCATGGTTATCTGGAGCTCACTGGACTGAATCTCGTGCGTCGTCCCACTTCTTTCACGGAGGTCTTGCCACACCTTTGCGACCCAGTCCTCCCAAGGACCAACAATATCATTCTTGACATCAACAAACCCAGTGGCCGTGAACCTGGTCGCCCCCATCTTTTCAAAGAGTTGGTCGATGAGTTTCGGGATGCGATGATAAGTCGAAACCCAGTCGCTGTTTCCAACGCCGAAGACTGCATAACTGACATTCTCTAGTATCTTGGAACTGGAGTTTGCCTCAAGCCAGGAAACAAATTTTTTTGCGTTATCTGCAGGTCTTCCTTCGTATGAAGGTGTAATGATGATCACTGGATGATCTTTTGGGACTCTTTCTGTCGCGTTATCGAGGGTTTTAACTGTGGCTGAAAACCCGTAATTTGAAGCGTTGGTCTGGAGGTCCTCGGCATATGCTTTGCATGTTCCTGATTGTGACGCATAAAGTACTGTAAGCCTATTTCCGGTTGAGGTTTGAGGACCGCTTTTGTCAGAAGTAGTGTGCGTGGTACTTTTTATTGAACTAACAGCGCCTGGTATCCCAACCATTGAACTCTTCCCAGGCCTCCTTCTTACTTTGATTTTGAAGTCGCCGGGCTTTATAGTCATTGTAGTCTTGAGGTCTGGTAACCATGTCAGCAGACGTATACACAATGAGGGGCCGAGACTCACGGAAGGAATAGCTAGGATCAGCCATCTCTACCTGAAATCGTTGTAAGATCAATGCAACAGCCATAATCATCTCCTGTTCAGTGAATGCTCGTCCAATGCAAGCCCTTTCTCCGTCACCGAAGGGCTTGAATGCGTTAGGGGGGAGGCTCTCATATCCACCGTTCAACATTCTCTCTGGCCTGAAGACATCTGCGTCATCGCCCCAGACTTTGGGGTCGTGGTGGAACGGTTTCAGGTTGCAGATAAGCTGGGACTTGCTGTCAACTTTGTATTTTCCGGCAAGGGTGGTATCTTGCTTTGCCCGCTTAACAATTAGGCCGATCGGGCCCATATATCGAAGCGCCTCGTATATGCTAGCCTTGATATATTTAAGTTTAGGAAGGTGTTCCAGTTCAAGCGCAGAGTCCCCGACTACGTCATCGACTTCTTTTTGCGCAGCAATAAGCTTGTCGGGGTTGCGGAGAAAGTGGTGGAATAGGAAGGCCAATGTACCACTCGTTGTTTCATGTCCAGCAACCTTTAAGCTGTTAGTATTTCACCTGCCAATTGTGGCCTTTTGGACAACATACCAGAAATGTCACCATGTTGTACCTGATGGACTCGTCTGTCATCTTCTCTCCAGTCACGGGATCGGAAGAATTCAACATAATATTCAAGAGATCGTTCACTTCAGGATTGGGGTTTGCCTTCCGCTCGGCCACGAGTTCGTCACAGAGCTTATGCATTGCTGTCACATTTTCCCGGTTATGAGCAGCTGACCAAATTCGAAGGTGATTTTCGACTGAGAGCCTGCTTGCTCTCTTTCCACTCTCAATGAGCACTTCCGCCATCTGATTTGCGAAAGGGTGTGGGTCCTTAGAGTAAAACTCATTGAATCTATAGCCGAAGGCGCAAAGCGCGATCGTATCGAACGCCAATCTGTGCAACAAGGTTAGGCTCTGTTATAAGTTTATAAAATTTATTCAATGGAAGACTTATAGTGAAGTCGTCAGAACAAAGTATCTCATTGTCTGGCCCAAACCGATCCCATTTCAGAATCATTTGCGAGGCAATGTCCATCATTTCGGGGAACATCTGTCGTGTGTGAGTGAAGAAAGCATTGATTCACATTGGGTCAGGGTACAACCTTGCGGATAGCCATGGGTCCGAAAGCCGGCATCAGCGTTCTGTGTGCCACGTACCAATTCTACGTGAATGGTGAACATATTAGCATATTAACGCATATAAAAAGAAAGAAGAAATCGTTCAAATCTTGCAACTTCAATGGCTTCCATACTACTCTAGAGAGATCTTAATGGTGTGCCCCGAAGGCCCGAAGGCACCTAACGCCACCTAAGATGTGCCAGGTGTGAAGTCACTCAGTAGATTTTCAGATATACACAGCTAATATCTTTCTGGTGGCTGCGGTGACGAGGGCAATTCTTTAAAAGCATTAGAAGAACTCACATGTTCCCCGGGGTAAGCTGTAAATAAGCCATCCTTCAACAGCGCTCTAGTCTCCTCCAGTGGCCCCATAACTGCCTTTTCAAAGCGATCCGGGTCGCATAGTTCGTTGACTAGTTCATAGGACGAGCAAATAATTGCCTTCCGACCTGGAAGGTCTAGCTGGTAGATCTCACCGTATATATCGGTCAATTGCCAGAAAGATTGAGTATTAGAGGTAGGGTCAATATCGGCAATATTGCCGATGAAATAGTGGCTCGGGGGCTGCGGAATCTTCTCTTCTTTTGTGCTCTGAGACTGGCTTGCAGTGAGAGCGGGAGTGGCCTTGGGGTCGTAAGGGCAGGCCATTATGAATAGATGGTGCGGTAGAGTGTCGTTGATCAACTTGCGATAGATGGTTTGGGAAGAAGTCGTATGGTGAGAATGATAACACTGAAGTTGCGAGGAGAATTTGAAGCATTTATACCATCGATTGGTCCATCTGCCTTGCCTCGTAACGGATATGGCGGGATTATGTCATGGTGGTATCGTCTGCAGGTCTGCCCCATGGTCCTCAAAATAATTCAAGGGTTATAGAGTGCAATGCTAGGGCGGAACCCAATGATGAGTATCCGATCACCACATTCGGCACCACGACAGGTATTAACCCTGAAGACAATATCTTGGTAGCCGGCGAGAGGTTTGTTGTTGCGTATGCAGTGATATTACCAGACTATCGCGACCAGTAGATTGAAACGAAAATTATCATTACGCACGAGAGGAGTGCTGACAGAATAACTTTGTAACGCTATAGGATCTTAGTAATAGACGGAAGGTGGAGGGGCTCCTCTTAGATGCAGTGCCTTGCATTTTGCATCGGACCCGAGGCCAGCGGAAAAATGTCGTTGCCTCGCAAAAATGTCGCAAAACACAGAGGTAGGTTTAGCCATCACTATATAAATATAATTAATTACTGTTATAAAATAAGGCTTTAAAGATATATATAGATTAATTTTAGGTATAAATTAATGTTATTTTAGCTTCTACTACTGCACTTAAAGGCCCTCTCTACTTCTATATTACTACATTTGCTTTAGTATATTAGAAATCAATATATTAATTTATTAAACGTAATATAATCATATTCTATCTTAACCGAATACTGTAGTTCTTAAGGTATATTGTAAATCTAATTCTATTTAATCCTCTATTTAATTATATACTAAAGGTTCTCTATAATAGAGAAATTAGAAGACTAAAGTAACTAAATATAATAAAGGATTTTATACAATCTATTATTATTATTTTTAAAAGGAAATAGTATATTTTACTTTTAATACTCCCTTTAATACAGCTTTATATATATATATATTTAAATTTTTATTAAAGTAGGCCTATTATATAAGGTTTTTACTACTACGGCGACGACGACGACGACGACGCTTCTATAATTGCCCCTACCTTTTTTAAAAGTCTTAAGAGCTTTATTTCCTCTTTTTATCGTTTTAATTATAAAAGAATTAAGCTTATTAATATATCCTTATTCTTTTTAATAAACTTTATACTTATAATAGCCTACTATATTAAGTAAAACTTTAATAACATTAACGCTATAAAATAATTTAAATTTAACTTGTTATTAATCCATTTAATTATTATATAATTTCTTTAATCTTCTATTATAATAATCAAGGCTTTTAGCCTATATAACTTTTACCTATGCGTCTATCTAAACCAAAGGCAAGAATATAGCGTATAATTTAAGCGAGAACGGAGTTAGGCTTAAATAAATCGTTGACTAAGAGGTCACCTGTTGCGACCGCGTATTGCGCCAAGCCATATATGCGCGCAGTTCAGGAGTACTGTATTCTTTTCCGGGGGAATAAATTTCCTTATTTGGATGGTTGTAAAATGGAGTGTATTGTTTTGATTTTGGTGAGGCAACGACTTTTTCCACCGGGCCCGCCCCTTCGTACGATGCGCGGAGCCGAACTACGCTAGGAGGCATCCACCAATCAGCGAGTCAGTGTGTGCAATATACGCAGGCCAACAACACCGAGGACCCGATTGTTGGCCACACAAGAACATACGAAAAACTCTGGGGCACCCTCGCCAAGGTTTAGATGAGATATCGAATTTTCGAATAAACCAGGAGAGAAGTTTTTAGCAATGATGTCTCTATTACCTACCCTCTCCCATAACCGTTACCGTCGAAGAGTCTCTGGACACAGCCGGTTCAGAGTTATGCATCGAGCTAGTGAGTGTCCTTGAAGGGGATCTAGAGACTCTCCTAAGGTGAGTATTTCCCGGCAATGATTGAACAAGCTACCATTTCGTCTCCCCTGCTAAGGCAAATCCGAAGCACATCCTAGACCGAACTGTACCCACCTCAGGCCAGACGACCAAGAGAGACGATCCGCCCTTCAGACAACGTTGCCTAAAAGCCATCGCTACCCGTGAGAGTCCGCAAAAGAATGGATATAGAGGTCCATGCTTCATCATCTTCCAATGCGATTGGGGCTCGACGCCCAAATCGAAAGGTCGAGATGCACGAAAACCGGAGTGGACATGTGGACGCCATTCCGTTGAAAGACGTAAGATATACTCTGATATGAAACTGAAGTTGAAGCCAAATTAGAACGATGCTGACATAGTTTTTAGATTTGTAAGGACTTCGATAGTGTAGGTCGCGAGAAGATCCCCTGCCCACCCGGGCGATAACTGGAAAGGAAATGAAGTATAACCATGGCAAACCTACCACGGGTGGTTGAAGAGATAAATCAGACATTCGGGCGGAGTGGGATTTATTTGAATACCTATTGCGACTATAACACAAGAGTAAACGGGAAGTAAGAGCGAAGCATGCGAATTCTTCGGTCTGACCATTGTGGAAATAGCTCTATTATGGAAAGCATTGAACTGGAGAGAGTTGGAGACCTTTACAGTAAGAAAGAGATGTCCTCTTCTCGATGGTGCCCTGAAGAAGGCTAATGCACAATAAATTTGATCGTATAACGAAAGAAAATTAGAATTTAGGTTCAGCCAGATATAACAGGTACGGGAATGTAAATAGAAATTTGTCTAATGGGATCTGAAATAGAGAAGCTGAATTCAGCAAAGAATATTTATCAAAATTCTATTCTTGGAACATTTTGCTTTTCCTATAGATTCAAAGCCTCTAGTTGAATAGTCATACGTTGGCAAGAACAACACCACCACTTTCGCGCAGAAAGGAGGTCCATTTAATATCTCCAGGTTCTGTCTCTCATTCCAGGTTGAACTCCCCATGGGTATCTCGTCGGACATGCGGGAACTTACCATTGGATTGGCTTTTCGTCCTGCCAGAACAAACCGCTACGATCGTTGAAATCTTCCAACGCAAGAATAACCGGTGTCTGCGCTCCTTGATCTGGTGTTTTTGATCCACCACCCCTGGTCATATCTGTCTTCACATATCTCGGACAGTAGGAATTGATTAGAACCTTACTACTCTTTTCCTTCTCAACTGTTCCAATAGCTTTTGTCATGCCAACAACTCCTGCTTTGGAGACAGCATAACCAGCACTGGGCCAACCCTGCTTTTTTTCCTTCGCCGCATCGACGATGGACCGGGGTCGTTCCATCAACTTTGTGATATCCGGGACGGTCTTAAAGGCAAGGAACTGGTCTCGTATCGTCTCTGAATATTTATTAAGCTTCTCACTCATACTTGCGACATTGACGACGCGGCCTTTGTTCTTCAGTGGGAGAAAATGCTTAGTCGCTTTGAGGGTTTCGTAGTAATTGTAACGAAGAGTTGTTTTCACATCATTGGAGTCTATCAAGTGCAAGGGGATTAGCAGCTGCCTAGGTATTTCTCAGATTGACCGAAATCTAAGGGCATGAAAGACGATCGCTCTCACCGAAGCCTTGCATAGCGATGCCAGCGTTGTTGATGGCAAAATCGATCCCCTCCTCATGCGACCTCTTCAGGTACTCGGCGAAGTCCTTGATACTCCTCGTATCAGCAATGTCTAGCTCATGGAACCTGATCTCGGCCAATCCACCAAGATGGACAAGGGCCTTGGCCTTCTAGAGCTGAACGTCTTTTTCCAGGCTTTGCAATGCTGCTTTGCCCCCGCCTCTGTCGCGAGCAGAAAGGTATATCAACAGACGGTCGTCATTGAGTGGCGACCTTGGGTACTGAAGAGCGAGATTTCGTACTGTGAGAGATTGAAGATGTTAGGGAGAATGCGATGAATCTCATGGCGAGTGGACAAGAGGTACCCATGGCTAAGCCAATGCCTTTATTTGCCCCGGTAACAACGCCGACTCTGGAATAGGACATGTCGTTGGAGAAAGCTGGGATGGGAGGAAGTGGGTGTGTAAAGAAACATGGTTTCAGCGCGTAGTAGTGGGTAGTGGTGCATTTATTAGGGAAGGGCATGGAGGATAATGAAGTCATAAAATCTATGACCGTGGAGCGGCCGCGGCTGCTATCACCTGCGCGCCTGCCACACCCTGCTCATCTCAATGTGCAATGTACTGTAAGCTTTTTGTTACTGTAATGAAGCTCGGACCCATCTCACAGTGCGCCTGAAGGACCCTGGGACCTGCAGCACAGCACACCTTCTCCCAGGCACGCGGGGTAGCCCCAGTAGACCTTGAGGTATACACTTGGAACCCACCTACACTCGGATCCGCTGCTATATCCTAATAATACTGCATACAGTTGTTCAATGGGCAGGCCTGTCGAGAATGCCATTCCTAAGGCCACCGCAAGTCTTAGCCCCGGCGCAATGACCTTCGAAAGGTGGTGCTGCCTGTTTCATCGGTTCTGCCTGCAAACTTCGTATAAATCTAAAGCTCTATTTTAGCTGCCTTGTTTCTCTCTTCTCACCAAGAACATTCACTCCTGTATTTTTGGCGCAGTCGTTGCTATTTCGTGTTTCTTTCATTTCTCTTCTGCTACGACGATGCCGAGCGCCTTCAACCGCCCCGGCTCGACTCAAGAAACTGTCTCATATCCAGACATCTAAGCATACGTCGTCTTCCGTTTATTCATTTGGTAGAACATCGAGGAGTCCGGGCGGGCAAAAGCGGGCGGTAACAACGTAAGGTGTTTAGGGTGAAAAAAAAAGTTAACCTTAATTTATACTTCATCCCCATGACCACATTCACTGCGAATATTCCTTATAAATGGTAGCTGACTTAAATCCAGCCCCACTGCATACTCTGCCTACCATCCACCTCTACCCTGCTTTGACCCGTGACATCCTCTTTACACCTTCTTTCCAGCAGCTTTCGATATTCTTCCGCCAAGATGACAACCTGTGTGGTCTGCCGCGATGACGAGAGGGAGGATGCTCCATTACGGCAAACAGCTTGCGGAGGCCACTATATGTGTGATTCCTGTCTCGAGCAGACGTTTTCTCTTGCCTTGCGCGATGAGTCGCATTACCCCCCTCGATGCTGCAGCGATGAGACCGCCATGCTTTTGGTAGATGATTACATAGAATACCTGCCTGGCAGTTTGGTTTGGGATTATCAGAAAAAGGAAATGGAATACAGCGTCCATAACAAGTTAGTACATGCATTGTACCTCGGCCATTGACGAGCATATTAAGAGACGATGATTGCTGATCCAAATGCTCTATAGGTTCCGCATCTACTGCAGCAATCCCTCATGCGCCAGCTTCATCCACCCAAACAGTTACCAAAGTGGCCCGCCGATCACGGCTCCCTGTAACTCCTGCGCCTCCTTGACATGTGTGAGCTGCAAAGCGCTCATTGACTCCGATGCCGCCGCACATGAATGCATAGTACCAGAAGCAGATATGAAATTCGAGCTTGTCGTCCGTGAGAAGAACTACCAACGCTGCTTTGGTTGCGGGGCCACCATCGAGCTTTCCGAGGCTTGTAACCATATCAGGTACGAAGACTTTCTATATTTCTGTAGACGCCACCTAATTTAGAGGCATGTGAGGGAGGAATTCGTCCTGACGGCCTGCTGACTCATGAAACAGCTGTGACTGCGGCGCCGAATTCTGTTATATCTGCGGCAGAGAATGGGAAGGTCTCCATGGATGTCCGCATTACAATCAGCCGGTCTATGACGAGGACGGGTATAACCAAGAAGGGTTCCATCGCGAGACGGGGCTAAATCGCGATGGGAGAACCAGGACTGAAGAAGTGGAGAACGGTCGGTTCGACGAGGACGGTTTCGATGATGAAGGATTCGACAGGGATGGATTCGATGAGGACGGTCGGGATGGAGAAGGTTACGATCGGCAGGGGTTTGATGAAGATGGGTACGACAGACAAGGGTATGATGCTGAGGGCCTTGATAGGGAAAGGCTGCCAAGAATGAGCGATGACGATAAGGAGATGGCGAGGATTCTGCAACAAATTCAGGATGCTGAGACTGGGTGGTCACCACCAACAGATGACGAGGGAAGCGAAGAGGACGGAGAAGAGGATGAGGAGGATGACGAAGAAGACGGTGAAGAAGATGACGATGAGAGAGAGGACCGAGAGGAGGATCAGGAAGACGGCGGAGAAGGAGATGATGACAGAGAGCAAGGAAGTAATAGAGATGGAGTGGAGCAGGGCGACGAAGGGGATCAAAGGGAAGGTGATGGTAAAACTACCACGATCGAAAGGAACGATGATACAAAAGCCGGGGTTGATGTTAACATTGTGCGAAATGAATCCATCGTCGAAGATGAGAGCCTAAGCTACAACCAACATGGCCACGTCACTGCTACGGAAGATTCTAGTATTCTACCTAAGGATAGAGATCAGGATGCGATGGAAATTGACTAAGTTGCCATCACCTAGATCGTAAGGGAAGAAGGAGCTTTCTTCACCAACCTAGCGGGTTGATGCTCTCAAGAATAGCACCCACGTGAGGTTTATTGAGACTGAGCGGTCTTCATATTTAGACTTTTATACTTAGATTGACTACGATATGGTCGCGGTAATCTAACATTTTATCAGCTCATGGGGGAAGCTTTTGACACTAAGGCGCAGTTGGAGCGCAGTTCTTTCGGAGTATTGGGCTTCCAAGTATTATGCGCATGAAACTCAATGTCAGTGAAGTGCAAGCAGGCATTTTCTCTTGTTTAACAGAAGAGTTAGTAATCAACCATGACTTTCTGACAGTGATTTCATTATATTGTGCCAAAACACAGTTAGTCTAGAAGACTGAGTCACTATCTCTGAAGAAGGAATTGTAGGAATATATGACACATCATAGATCATAATCTAACCTTAGTAAACTCAAGTGCCTTTCAGCTGGCATTTCACAGTTATACTGTTCTCAAGTCCCCAATGAGCTATGATCTCCCTTGGAAAAAAGATCGTGGGCAATCTGGGCATAGTTATGGACAAGTGACTTCTGCAATTGCTCTTGGCCCATCCAACCTCATTAAGGCATCCAAAAGAAGCACATCGAATGGGTGCAGGAGACTCCTGCTCGCAATAATGCCTCCTCGAACAATCGACCGAGTGGTCTCCTGGTAGAATGACCAGTGCCGCAATCCAACATAGTCATTCTGTCGAACTGGATCGTATTTCCTTACTACCATCTTGATACTGGCTTCAAGTCTAGAACCCTATGTCTCAATACCCCGCTCCTTACCTCGTATGTCTCATCGAATGTCTCATCGAATGTCTAAATACTTGTTTCCATTACCGAATGACGACGTAGTCGTCATTCTATTTGCAACCTATTTGTCACCTATCTGGTGTATATATAGAGGCTCTAGAAGCCCTCTTTAATAGACAGAGTTCTCATACCTGGTTGTCCGTTCAACACATTCTCTAGCTTCTTTGACGAAGCTTGGCGGTTTCTGTTGTTTCCCAGTATATGTTCCAAAAGGTAAGCAGCGCATATAGTTTAATGAAAGAGCAGATGTACCGAAGATCACCAAAGCCGGTAGGTACCTAATATCTTTTGGGTACCTTAGAAAGTGGGGCAACGGCTTGATTATCTTGGTGCAGAAAATCCACACCGCAAGCGCTAGAATAGCAATTGTTTCACTCTTGGTCTCACGGAATGAGAACTAAAGCGCGTAGACCATGGTAGCGTCTTAGAATAGAGAGAAGTTCACCAAGGAGGATAAGTAAACCGAATATATGCACCATGGCTGTCTTCATCAGACTGTTCGCTCCATGAGTTGTCGACCGAGTGGCAACATTGACCGAGTGCCCATTACGAGTCGTCGTCATCAGCGTCGTCGTCAGCCCTTCGATACCTCATATATATATATAGGCTCTTAGAGCCGCCTTGAATAAAGAGACTTCTCATTCTGGATTTCCCGATCGACATGAGTGCTCTAGGGCTCGAGCGCCATGTGGTTCGATTCCAGCGCAAATATTGTCCTAAGAATTTGGGAAATTGTCCGAGTGAAGGATCCTCAATAGTTTTTCCATACTGAACCTTGACCTCCCAACCTCGATTAATCATCCAGCGCGTTACAAAATTGTCGTCGTCGACATTCAACGGGCCAACTAACCCAAAGGAGCGGTATTCATTGAGATATGCTTCTGTAAATGCTAGGTCCTAGAATATTGAAGAAGCGGCCAGTAAGACAGGAGATGCTGCCATCAATATTATTAGTAGCAATCATGTCCACATTTCATCGTTCGAGATATTCACAGCCTATAAAGTTCCAGAAACCTTTCTGGGAGTAGGAGTGATTGAAGTGGCGGGCTCGATGCACTGATCCAACGCCACCGACTTTGGGATTTTCGAAACAAGTAAGGACATGTGAGAGAAGGCCAGTGGGGCAAATATTGTGGTTGTCACAGAGAATGGTAATTGCGGTCTTGACTTTTTCTACCGCGAGTGCAGTCTGTTGGCGTCTGTTTATAGCATCGGTCTGGATTACTATAATTCGATTAGCGGATATGGAGTTAGCAGAGGAGATCGCAAGAGCCTTTCGTTCCTCACCCACGGTTGCGATTATGATTGACGCTACCCCTGAAGCGAGAATGGAGAGAACACATTCTTTAAAATCCAAGCTTGTAACTCGCACAGTGGGTATGATGACTGCGATATCGTAAGGGTGTATTATCGGGTGTGTTGCAATTCGCTTTGGCCCAGCAACTAGAAAAGAAGTGGTATTGACTATGAATCGGATGTACCGGAAAAGGAACAGGAATATAAAGACTTTCTAGGCCGCGTGGGAAGTCCATGTATTCTTGACGAGTTCAAGACGAGAACTCTGAGAGAAAGCGGAGACAATTGTAATGGCAAAGGCCAGAAATTTAAGAGTACGAAGAAGACCAACATTCTGCAACGTTATAAGCATCATGTCTATCCACTTCGGTAAACAGCTGAGAGTTCGGTTCTACTTTTATTGACGATTTATTTCTGTTTTCGCTCTATTTCCGGGGTGTGGTTGTGGCCGGATACCTCTTTGGTTATCCGCGCAAAGGCATGGCCAGTGCCAGAATTGGCGCCCGTGATGATTGCGGAAGACATGTCAAGCTGGAGGCAGAAAGTTAAATATTGGTGTGAGTATGAGCATGAGTATCAAAGTTGTAATATGCTGCATTTAGTGTCTATGGTGGGGATCAGCCATGTAGGATGGCTAAGCACGTCGTCTACGCTGACAAGAGTGTGCAGCAATGATCAAGCAGCGTGCCAGATGAGATTCGAAGCAGAAGCTGGCCACTAATTGAGACGTTTCATGACGAATTGCCGTGTTGCTATGCCTTCGTGCAGTTTCCTCAACTTCCGATGAGTGTGCGGGGGTTGAGATTGCGATTCCCAGTCTGCGATCCAAGCGTCATCCGGGTAGCGGCACCACAATTCTTCCCTTTCCCTTTTCTCTCCCTTGTCTCTCCCTTGACGCTTCATTTAAATTAATATCTATCTGGGCATTCAAATGAAGGTTTAGATGGACACCCAAATCGACATCTAAATGGACATCTACGCCTGGGGTTTCAACGCATTTCGGCAGTTGGCTCAGCACACCGAGGAAGATATACTCAGTCCTCTGAGAATAGCTTCGGTTGATAATGTCCAGATTTTGTTTGTTTCCTGGTCCGAAACCCTTGTTCTCCTGAATAAAAGCTATCGACTCTTGGGCGGCACTTCAAGCTGCCTGTCTTCCACAATCGGATTGTCGGAGACGTCTTCTCCCGATGTGATCCCGGCATCCTTCTTCGGTGCACATGAAGGCGTTCAAGGTTGCATTTCCGGAACCGGACAGCTTTTCTTCCTTGATACGCACCCTTTCAAGCGTCCAATGATTGATCGCACGTCTAGCACCACATCTTCAAAAGCATTCCAGCGCTTTGGCATGAACCCTGACCCAATCAAGCTCACCCACATTTCCATCGCCGGAAATTCTCGTGTTGCGGTAACATTCTGTGAGAAGTCTGAAGGTACTCCGCCTCGCACATACATTCTCCAATTCAGCACTATAGAAGAATTCAGAACATGGTATAAGAGCCATCCTTTCTTCGATACGTCTGGTAAAGCTGATCCGCTGCCACCTACCTCTTCTTCAGGAATTCGGCATAGCTTCTATGTCATTCCTGGACTTTCCTCACAGCTCGTTAGCGGCGCCACAAGCTTTGGTCTCCTCACAAGCTCCGGCTGCATCTACACCTGGGGAGACTCTCGTTATGTTCGTTGCCTTGGGAGGCCAATTGCAGACTTATCCTCTGCTTCAATTCCCACGCAAATTCCTTATCTTTCTGAAACCCGCGTGGAAAAAATAGCTTCCGGAAGTTGGATGAGTGGTGCATTGAGCAATGAAGGCGAATTATTTATCTGGGGCCAGGGTAACCCTAGTTCGAATGGAGAGATTGCCGCATTGAGAACAGTTCGTGAAGAAACCGACAACGAAGATGAAGAAGATGAATTTGTGAAGGAAGTGTGTGTTACCATCGATGACTTGCAAGCATGCGTATACGATTTCGGTATTGGGTCAGGCCATTTGATCGTTGCTGCTGAAGTGAATAATTTAGAAAAGGTCTTGAAAAGGGCACTATTCTGTGCCGGGCAAGGTGAGACTGGGCAGCTTGGACTTGGTCAGAAACTGCAATTTCTAGCAAACTTGACCGAGGTGCAGGAACTGAGCGCGAAGCGAGTCAGAAGTGTGGCTTGTGGAGGCAATAACAGCTTTGTGGTCGTAGATAGCCTGTCCACAGTTGAAGCCTAGTCACATTGCCTAGCGGAAACTACCAAATGCATAACCTGAGATTGAGCGAAGGGTTCTAAATTACCTAACCTCACCGGATAATTGGTAGATTGGTAACACTTGCTGGCGGGAACTAGTGACTAACGCAATCCCGGCAGATGATAACAAATCTTTGTGCTTGAAATTTTAGGTCAAGTGTCGAACAGGACGATCAAGAATGAGAACTCTGGTTTATTGCAAGAGGCTCCAGAGCCTCATTAAATACACGAATTGGGTGGTCAAAGGCACCCCTGAACCAAGCTTGATGTTGTAGCGATCGACGCCAGTCCAACAAGATCACTGCCTAGAAATGATCTTCATGATCTTCCTGAACTGGATGCAATGGAGCCTTCCCTCCATCCTCATCTGAAGGTCCTAGACCAGAAACACTCCCTTTCCTGCTTTTCCCTCCAAAACTCTCTTGTCTGCTTAGCGCACTCATAATACTCTTCCCCCCAGAGACCTCATCCGCCCCTACTGTCCTCAGCCTCAGTGCCTCTTCACCACGCTCTTTCACACTCCCTGCAAATGCATCAACTGGCGGATTCCTCCTCAAATATCTCACCAGAGACTCGACTAAACGATCAAGTAAAAATTCACTCTCGCTCTGCTGAGCCATCATAGGCGAGTCCTCTCCAATCCAATCCCACTCCACCAACCCCTCTTCTTCTTCCTCCCTCAGTGCCTCCGCTACACCACCTACAGCAGAGAAACGAATTAGCCGTGTGAATTCGACCCACTCTTCAAACTTATACTGGCTCGGTTTGTCCATGCTTAGGTCGTGCGCCGTGCGGCGAATTGCGAGAGCAAGCTGTCGTGCTAAGGTAGCCGCATCGGGTTGTCTTGTTTCGACGTCATTTTCATTCTGGGCTGTAAGGTCGGTGATATCACGGCTGAATGAACCAGTAACATTCTGCACGTCCTTGGATCCATCCTTTGAGCTATCTGGTATCGATCCACCGCCGTCAGATCCTTTTTCCTTTGCAATTACGATGCCTTCTAATGTCTCCACGCGATTTTTGAGGTCTATATGCTTAGTCTGCCAATTGGCTTTCCATTTCCCAAGGCCTAAAGATAGCCAGGGATGTTTCTGCACAAGGCTGCTCCAGACGCCGTACTGCGGGAGGATTGTAAAATCTGCAAGTCTAGTAGACCAATGATTGAAGGCCGAGACAATTGTGGCTGTGAGGTCGCTGGCCAGAATCGTGATAGTGGGCACGGCTATGAGAGACCAGATTACAAAGAAACACCTTCCAGCGCCAGACTTGGGCGCGAAGTCACCGTAGCCGATAGAAAGAAGAGCAACCCAACAGAAATAAATGGTTTGCCAGTAGGTCATGTTTGTCGTGGATTTTTCGGCTTGCCAAAAGGCCACGGCGCCGACACACCAGAAAATGGCGAATACGGTTAGAGTCAAGCTTAGCCGGCACCAAGTCTTCCAAATTTATGACTTCTTTTGGAGTTTCCTCATTGCCTCGAAGCGTTCCTTCTCGTCACGAAGTAACTGTATCCTGGAACTTTTTTTGATTCTGTTTCCCAACGTGCTCTGCCGAGATAGGCCAGATCTTGGGAAGCTCGCCTGAGCACTACTTGCTATACTTCCACGTCGGCTGTCCATGGAGCGATCCAGAGTGTATTGATATTGGAGAGCTGTGGCTGGTGATCGTGAACTTGGACGGGCGGCCTGCTTTGCTATCACCCGCTCTCGTGCCATCTCAGCTTCAACCTCGCGACGTTGGAGCTCAAGACTTGTTGCTACGGTCCGTCCCATTGCTCGCTCACGCTCATGCTCAAAGTGGCCTCTAGTTATTTTCTTCTCCCCAAGCTCCTGGGCTGACCTGTAGATACTTGAAACGACGAGACCCAGCATTATGATGCCACCTAAGGAGAATGGGATTATTAGTGCACGTCCCACATTCTCCGTAGGGTAAAGGTCTCCAAATCCCACTGTCAATATGGTCACATCACAGTAGTATAACTGAGAATACGTCAATAGACTGTGAATTTCAAAGATGAGGGAGACGTACTGCATCTATAAAATGCCATCCTTCAAGACGTGCGTAGACACCAGCGCCGCCAGCAAGCCAAATGAAAAAGAGAATAGTCTGGACGATTAGTGTTCGTTGATCCTCGGTTAGGTCAAAGTGCTGCGGATAATGGCCTCGGATGTAGCCGATTAAATTGGCCATTAACAGTATAGAGAGTAGCAAATAGACAGAAGCCGCCGCTATGCCATACCAGAATCCTCCTGAATAAGCCTCGTATGTAGATATTGGTGGCGTGCGTGTGTACATTCCCACTAGATCTCCGACGAGCTAAATATGAAGTCAGCAGAGTTTGATGCTGACCAAAGGAATTTGAGACGACTGAATTCGAGAGACAGCGGTACTAGTCATTCCGCTATTTAAGTAGGTTGGCAACTTACAAGTCCACAAGCGACGAACCATAGAAGAATTGTCATTGGCAGCGATATTATATATCGAATACGATTCGTGAAGTTTAGCAGAAGGAGGAAATTACCGACGAAGCCTAGAATGAGAGACACAATATTCATCAAGTAGCACCTACTGTGATTAGCATTAATTCGAACGGGATACTGGATATGATCGCGGGAATGTCTTTGCAGAATTAATAAAGCAGATCTGCACCAAAAGGCGAAGAGAAATATTAGCTGGCTCTTACCAGCGCGGGTCAGGTATTAGCAGCCCCTGCAACGATGGGAGAAGCTTGCTTGCATCTGTTGGGTCTCTGAGGTCGACCCTCCAATATGTGACAAGAGCTCCAATTGACAAAACATTGGCCATAGGTCCCAGTGTGGCAGCCAAGATTCTGATTGAGTAAGCTTGTGTAAGATCCAAGGAGGTTGATTGACAAACGGTATCCCCGTCGACGCAAACCACCGATCGCTATGAATATCAAAGTCAGTAGATTACTCCACTGGGTGCATCAATGCTTGATATTGGTGATTGGGGCTTATGCTGTGTGCATGGTCTAAGGATAATTTTATTATCACACGTGCATACGTGATTGAAAGTAGCAATCTGGATTCCTTTTTGGAGTGATCGTTTAAGGTACAAGGCAGCTTGTTAGAGAAGGAAATAGAGCTCGCACTCACACAGGTTCATCATCATCTTTGTCCCTCATACGAACCTTCCATAACCTGAACCTTTTCTTTTTCTGGCCCTCCCCAAACTCTAAGTCGAGGACGGCTGGTTTTGCTTGGAAGATGGCATTTTTTATGGCTTTCCCAAATGGCTGACCAGCTTGCCTTCGGTCCGTAAACTCGTCAATAAGGCTCTGTGGCATAATGCTAACGAATTAACTTTGCCCGTCAAGGAGTTAAAGAGAAATTAGGAAGTCTCAAAAGTGCTCGCAGAGATTTCCTTAGGGCATGACAGGGCAGGCAGCCGCGGTCTATAAGACTCGTCAAGGAATGCGGGCACAGAGAAGTATATCAGTGGCTGGCATGTAGGCCTGCAGCCCGTTACTTTTGACCAATGCTGTAAAGATCGGTGGTTAGGGTGATGGGGTATCTTTCACGATGGGCCACGCCCTCACAGCGCCTGATTGGGCGAAATGTTGTGGGGAATATGCAATGCTATCGTCGTTGGCAAGATAGGCGTAAGCCACCAAGATAAGCGTCTCGGACGTTGCCTTCATCTAGCCGTAACTCCAAGTACTCGTTTGCCTTTTTGCCTCATCGACCTATTTGTAATGACTGTATTTGCTTTTCGCTTCATTGGGAGTCGATTGTTGGTTTGTTGAAAGACACCGAGGATTATTCCGAGTTCGCTTCGAAGTTAAAATCTTGAGCACCCCTGCGAATCTCCGGTCAACTATTTACTGCTTGGTAGTCATGCGTAAAAGATATGAGAAGCAAATTTTGACAGTTAAAAATAATGCCGCAGAGATGGAGCAAGCACTCGAGGACATCTGAACTAGAGACTGTTGCCCCTGATACATTCCTCAGTGCGCTTCCGGTTGCCCAGTCCCTTAACGTGCCTCACCCCCAAGCGAGACACTCTTAGCTTAACTTACAACTTTAATAACTTTACTAATATTATTATTAAATAAAGTATAAAATATATTTATACAAGCTATTACATTAGTAAAATAATATTTAGATTAAAGAATTAAAGAATTATATATTCCCTACCCTAATAAAATTAATTTAAAATGGCTATATATCTTATATTACATTTTTTATATTTTTAAAACGTCAAGTTGGATTTTGGAGCTCTTGCTGCACCTGGCCCGAAAAGACCAAAACTATCCGAAGGAACCCTAAAGAACTCCTAAAGAATCCCCCTGAGATGCATGCATCGCAGGGGAGGCACATGTCGAACAACAGTGGTTCGCACTCGCGCGCGACCGCTAGAACCACGCCTAGCAATAGCCCTCCACAACAAAGACGGTCGAATACCACACTATAAAGCGGAAATACCTCTATTAAGAAGGCATCTAATAAAATATAAAGCCTATTAGACGTGTCTAGTATTTAAAACTATAGGGGAGTAACTATTAGCTATAATAAACTAATATAGCTAGTAAAATGGCTTTGCTAGTCTAGTAAACCTTAGGCGCCCCTTTAGCAAACCCTTAATTAAATCCTCTAATAGATAAGCAAAATTAAAAATAAATAAAAACCCCCCTTACTAGTAAACCGTACCTAGGCCGCTATAGCTGCGCTTTTATAGTATAGAGAACCTACCCCACTTAAGACAATAACTAGGTATATAATTATAATATAACCAAACACAGAAAAAGCAGAGGGGCTTAAAGGATAATTAGAAATAAAAGTCCTTATAGAAATTTATAAAGAGGTTTATAATACTATTATAGTCTAATACCTTAGGAGTAGAGATATTAAAGTTACCCTAAAGGACTAATAGGTAAAGGAATAAGCTATAAGGGTAGGGGATAGGCTAGGAGAATGTATTAGCATAAAGGTGCTCTATAAAGATTTCTTAGTTAAAGTCCTAGTAGTTTCTATAAGCCTTAGGGTAGAAAAGGGACGCTAGGTAGATAATATGGCAACTATATAAGAGATAGTAAAATAAATAGAACGCCTTATATTAGGTCTTAAGATTACCTAAATCTAATAGCTTTAATAGGAAAATATAAATTAAGCATATAATAAGAATAATAAGAGGATATAAGGGTTACTAAAGACTTGTTAGAGAGATGCTAGTTAAACACATAGCTTCCTTATTATTAGTATATATACACTAGGAATGCAAAAACTCCTTATCTAAAAAGGAATAATTATAAATAGCCTTATATATAATAATAATTATTCATTGCTTAACGTCCAATTTAGATCCCTATTAGGCCCACGTGGACTACTCCTTATTTATATATAGGGAGAAAACTCTATTTAAGAAAACCCCATAATCCATCTCCCCGCCTTTTAGGACTCGCCTACTTAGCGCCTATAAGTCACCTATAGTGCTCTACTACCTTACTTTTTAACCTCCTTGAGAACCACTGCTACTATAACAAGCCTACGGACGCGCTAGTATTACAAAATTAACTCTACTACTATAGAGTTACCAGGGGGCGCCTAATACTCGCCCCTTTGCCTTCTATTACCATTTCCTTTGCAACCCGGAACTGGTCTAGTACATTTTAGCTAATAAGCTACTAGGTAACCGCCTTAAGACCTTTTTATATTAAGAGTAGTGTATTATAGTTTTTTATACCAGCTACTAAGAGCATTGCTTCTTAGTTGGTGCGTAAGGGGCATAACAGTATTATATGTTTTAGTATTTATCTTAGCCAGCCACACTTACACCTTAGGTTACCTACTAGGACACCTACCTAGTAGAGCTAATCTTTTAGTCCTATTATTCCTGTTCTTAAGAGTGTTGCTATTATATTTTCTACCTTTATTAGGCCTTTTTAGAGCCCTTAGGTATTTACCCCCTATAGCGTTAACTATGTTACGGCTTGGGTTCCTCTTGCCTAAGACAGCCTCTATACCTTTAACTCCTATATGCCTCTCCAGTGTTGGTCTAACCAGTATTATATTGCGGTAGGTAGTTTCCCAGTACTCTTTTATACTCTACTTTGGCTCCTTTCTCTCTCTTGCTATTATCTTTATTAGTCTCTTACATAACTCCCTTCCTCCTCTATATGGGCCTAGGCCCTAATACGGCACCATTCTTATTCTACTTTTCCACCTATTTCTCTAGCATATCTTCCCTACTTTAGGGTTATTAGTTTGTTCTCCTATAGGGCACCCTAGGGTCCCTCTATAGTTTATTTAGGCGTGTCTTAATATACTTTATGACCTTAAAGTTGCGCTCCCTCTATACCCTTTATATTGCAGCGGCTTTAATATATAATTATAGGGGGGGGATATTAGCTTCCTTCTTAAGCAGTGCTGTAGCCGTTTGCTTATACCTGCCTATTATACTCTAGAGGTAGGCTGTTTAGACCTTTTAGAGTGGTTTAAAAAGTAATTTAGGGAGGCCTTTCTTAGATTCTCCTATAGCCCAAATACTAGATCTATATATTATGGTTGGCCGGACAACTGCTATATATAGTAGGCGTGACCTCTAGAAGCATGGACCCTATATAGAATTAACGATCCTGGACATTGCAATATACTGTGCTTGGCCCTTATGGGCCGCTTATAGCGTATATACGCTCTATCAGAGCTTACTATCTACCCATACACCTAATACCCTTAGGCCTTAAACTAGTTGGCCCCTAAAGCCTTAAATATGGATTATATACTAGAGATCTGTAGATTAGTTGCGTTTTCTTATAAAGTAGATTAGCTGGTATTTCTCTAGTAAGAATTGGACTCTATATCGTCTTGCCCATTCTATATAGGTATTATAGGCTTTCTCTAGTGTTCTGCAGTTCTCTGTGGCTATATGCCCGTATATAATTAGGTTTATGTCGTTAACAAAGCCTATCCCCTATGTCGCCCCTTCCTTAAAGGAATTAAGTAGGTTGCTTATAAAGAAAAGGAAGAGTATAGGCGAGAGGGGTAATCCTTATAGTATTCCTGTTGTAACTGCGATAGGGGGGCTCTAGTATCCGTTAAAGACCAGTAATATTTCTTTCTAGCCTATAAACCCTTAAACGAATTATATAATCTATTTTAGGAAGCCCTTTACCCTAAGGATATATAGGAGGCGCTTATAGGGTACGTTGTTATAGGCACTACTAATATCTAGGCTAAGCATTAATACTACAAAGTCCCTTTGCATCGCCTATATAGATTTAATAGTAGCGGCGAGTAACGTAAGTACTAATAGTGTTAAGCGGTTCTTTCTTGCCCCTATTTAACTTTATAGTAGTAGGGTGTATTCCTTAGCCGTGTCTGCTATATAGACCGCTACTACCCTTTCTAAGATCTTGCTAAGGGTGTTTTCTAAGGCAATAGGGCGGTAGCTTCCTGGGATTAAGTAATCTACTTTGCCTTCTTTTTATAGGATAACCGTTATTATAGATCTTCTAAGTTGTGGGTAGTTGTAACGGAACCTTATAGCAGGAACTACGGTGGGTCCTATTATTAGGCTGGGTATATAGGTAAGAATAGTATTAACAACGTAATAATAACTGGTGGAGTGGTTACCCAACAGATTAACTCCAATTGTATTCTAAGATTCACTACAAAGAGAGAACTATCTGGGTAGAGACTATAGTCCTTTAAATACACAACTATACGCCTAAGAAATCCCTTCGCTCCGTGAGGTACGTGTTGTATATAAGGTATATATATTTACTACGTTCTCTGCGTTCCTTATATAGCATGTTATATAACTCGGCTACTATTCCTTGTTATATGGTTCCACCAGATCTATCCTAGACCGTGCCTATATTAACCAACTAGCTTCCTCCAACTCTTCCCCAAGTAGTTGTAATATTGTACTTAAAGCGTCTGTAATACTATCTCCCTCCTCTTTATCTTTGTCCTTGAAGATTCCTAATATCTCCAAGTTGTCTACTAGAGGTGTGATGTCCGTTTAATTAGTCTGGTTAATATCCTTACTTATTATACCTAAAGCGTCTTCTTCTTTATACGCGCAACGCTGTGCTCGCACTGTAGCCGCTATACTATTATTAGGTGAAATAATGTCGTCTCCGTGTTCTTGTTGTGTAAAAGAGGGGCTAGTTTATATCGCGTTAGCGAGTTCTAACTCCCAACAACTATCCTCTTGCTTGGAGTGCACTAAAGCAAACGTTTAATTGCTCTGCGACGTTCGTTCTACCTCTAACGCTAAGTATACGCGTCCTATAACTTTTAATAGTCTTTAAGTTCCCTAAGTAACTTATTATAGGGTCTTGTGTTTAATCTACCGCTATAAAGCTTAACGGTGAGCTCTCTGCTACCCTAGCTAAGCTAGAACGTTCTTAAGACGCGGAATAGAAGGCCCTAGACGCTTAGATTATAGCGTCTGCTTAACTGCTTTATCTTAAGAAGGTTTGTAAGAAGGTTTATTCTAAGGAGTAAAAACTTATTTAACAGGGTCTTAATAAGCTGGGTAATAAAAGGACTAGCTTTTCTCCTACAAGGGAAACAACTCTAAGTAGCTCGGCAATTGCTCCTCTTGGGTCCCCCTTAGGCGACTCGTTTTTTGGCGATCCTTTTTTATTACTGTTGCCTAACCTGCTCTTTTCTAATACTTCTTTACCTTTCCTATAGCGTTCTCTAGGTTGCTTAGTGGTTCCTAGGTAGTCTTACTATAGCCTATCTACTTTACTTTATACCATGTTTTGTTGTCTACGTCCTTATAACTAATAATCTTTAAAACTTACTATTTGTCTTTTTTTTGTCCTCTATATGTGTCTGCCTTATAGACTAGTGGCTTAATATTCCTATATGCTGGCTCTAATATTGCAACGTGTTATATAGGGTAGATCTTTATTTTAGCTAGTAGGTTTAACTTATATATAACCAATAAAATTCTCTGCTTAATTTTGAAAGGTCCTAGTCTGATATAGTCCAACTTCTTGCTTGGTCGTTAACTCTTGAAATTTTTGTATAGTAGCCATACTTTATCTCTCTCCTTAAGATCTGGTCCCTTAGATCTCTTAGTATTATAGTACTTTTTTATTTACTCTTATACTAGTTTAGCTATTTCTTTAAGGTTTATATAAAGATTTATTAACGTCTCTATTCTTTATTTAGCTGTGCTACTCGTTTTCTTTACTTAATGTGGCGATAATGACGTTCTTGGTTTATACCTATAGTTTGCCTTAAATAGTGATGTCCCCATTCCTTTTTGTGGTGTTGTATTATATGCAAACTATATAACTGGTAATAACGATACCCAATTATTCTGTGCGTAATTAATATAATGCCTTAGATACTGTTCTAGTGTCTAGTTTAGTCTTTCCGTTTATCCGTCCGTCTGCGGATAATACGCTATAGAGGTTACTGCGCGAACTCTCTATTCTACTAGAAACACTTTCTAAAACACTGCTATAAATCTTGGATCTCTATCTAATATGATTTTGTCTAGTACTCTATGTCTTGCGAATACTTCCTTTATATAGATTCTAGCGACATCTTCTGCTAATATCTCTTTAGTGCATACTATAAAGTATCCCCACTTTATTAGCTTGTCTACTATTACTAAAATTGCGTTATAATCTTGTCCTGTAATAGGATCTCTTAACTTTAGTAACTTAATAATAAAGTCCTATAATATAACCTCCTATGGTCTTCCTGGTACTTTAATAGGTTATAGCCCTCTATACGGCTTATACCTTGTTAGTTTATTCCTTTAGTAATTTAGATATTTCTTTATAACTTATCTTGCTAGTCCCTAGATTCCTTAAATAATGTACTCCTTTTAAAGTCTTAACACTAAGCCTATAGCTCCGTTGTGTTCTTATATTATTCCCTTATAGAATTCCTTAACAAACTCCTCTATAATAGACTTAGGCATATATATTACTTCTCTGTTTTCGTATTGCTCTAAGTCTAGATCCTTTACCTACACTTCTTAGATCTTTTATATTTAATTACTCTCTAGTAATTTATAGGTCTGGCTTTCCTTAGTTGCTATAATCTTTGGATAATTATACCTAATTAATCCGTCTTAATCTTTTCACAATAAAGCCCCTAATGGCTTTTCGTTATTTTGTAGTTTAGCTTTTCTACTTAGAGTGTTTGCTTGTGCATTGTCTGTACCCTTGGTATACTGAATTTTAAAATGGTATTCTATAAGCATTTCCGCCCATCTAACCTGTCTTTGGTTGAGTTCCTTTATTATTAGGAATCCTATAAGGTTCTTATGGTCCGTTTTAACTATAAATGGTTTCTCTATGCCTTATAAAAATGCTCTCTATTTCTTAAGTACTATAACTATACCTAACAACTCCTTGTTGTAGATGTCGTAGTTTAACTCTAGTAGTGTTATTTTCCGACTATAGTATGCTACTGGATGCTATGCGTCCTGGTGCTTCTATAGTAAGTATACTTCTAGTGTAAAGTCTAATGCGTTTGTCTTAATAACCGTTTCTAACTTTAGTTAATAGATCTTAAGGACTGGCTTTTAGGTAAATAACTCTTTAAGTTCCTAGAATAGCTTTTTTTACTTACTACCCCAAACCTATGGTTCCTCCTTCTTTGTTAGCCTTGTGAATGGCTTAATACTTTTTAACTATTATGCTATAAACCTCCTGTAGTAGTTATAAAACCCTAGAAACGACCTTAATTGCGTAACGTTCTTTAGTTCTTGCTAACTTACTATAGCTTTGACTTTTTTTAGGTCCATGCTGATTTTTCCTAGTTTAATGATAAATCCTATAAAATTGGTTTTCCTTATAAAGAACTCGTATTTCTTAATTGCTACTAGTATCTGTTTTTCCTATAGTCTCTTTAAGACCCATTTAATGTGTTCTCCATGTTCTTCCTCGTTCTTTAAGTAAATGATAATGTTGTTAAGATATACTATAATAAACTTATCTAGGTGTTCTTTTAATATACTATTAATTTGCTTCTAGAACGTTGCTGGTGTGTTTATAAGCCCGAATTGTATAACTAATAGCTTATATAGTCCTTCCTTTGACCTAAAGGCTGCCTTTTATTTATTGCCTTCCTTGATCTTAATCTAATGGTACGCCCACCTTAGATCTATCTTTATAAAGATTTTCGCGTTGCCTATTCTGTCTTAGATTTCGCTAATTAATGGTAAAGGATACCTATCCTTCCTGGTAATGCTGTTTAACTGTCTATAATCTATACACATCCTAAGTTTTCCGTTTTTCTTTGGGATAAACAACACTGGATATTCTGCTAATAACTATAATGGTCTGATATATCCCTTTTATAAGTTTTCCTAGATAAACTCCTTAAGTGCCACTAACTCTGTTTTAGTAAGCTTATAGATTGGAAAGAACTTTGGACTTATTCCCTTTTCTAATTCTATCTTATGGTTCTATGCTGCATGCTTTAACAGCTTTTTACTTTCTGGTAACTATAACTTCTTACTATACTTGTGGTATCTCTTTGGTATATAACTTAAGCCTCACTTAGTCTCTTTATATGTCGCTCTAACTTGGTACTATATTAACTTAGTTTGCTGTCGCACCTTGCGCCGTTAAGTATTCTTGATATTGACCTAACCTGTAACCCAATTAATCTTTAGATTATACTCCTGTAACTAAGGCATTCCTAGTATTGCCTTGTTCTGTCCTAATGGTAGGATATTAAAAGACATTCTAACTGGTCTTTCTTTAATAGTTAACTAAATAGGTCCTGTTTTGAGATTAATAATGCCTCCTTTATAGGCTATCTGATCTCCTGAAATTGTTATAAGTGGATATAGGTGTTCTTTTTGTCTATATGGTAACCCTATCTTTTTTACTGCTTTTAGTAACATATGGTTCCTTATTACTCTACTATCTATTAACGCTTCGAACTGCTGATCTTGCTATTTAACTTATAAATTTAGGTGTTAACCTTGAATTTCTTTAAGGGCCTAAGGCTCTAATACTAGTTCCCTCTGGTTCTGTGTGCCTCCCCCTTTTCTAACTGTTAGCTGCTAGATCCTACTTGTACTTAGTCTAACCTTAGCTAATACTTAGTTCGTTTCTTTTTCTCTATGTGCTATAGATAAGTGTTTTCTAGGCACTTCTACCACTGTTATCTGTCTAGGTATTCTTCCGTAAGGAATCTTTCTGGTTAAAGTATTAAGTCTCCTTAACCTTATACTTCTACTGGATGCCATCTATGTATATACTTGGCGTTTCTAAACCGCCTTTCCTTAGGTGCCTAATATATCCTAGTTAGGTACTTTTAGTTCTTATCTTTTGGTGCTCTATGTATATTGCAGGTGTCATCCACACAAGCTATCTACGATAGTGTGTAATGCGCTAGGTAACTTAGGTTAACTCTTGGTTTATCTTTATCCTTAAGTTTAAACCTATACCTAGTCAACCTAATTACTGGTATCTCTGTTACGGGTATTAAGATTTGTTATTTACTTCTCTAGTCCCTAGATCCCTCTTCTAGGTCCCTTAACGTTATAATTAATGCCCCTTTAATATAACTTATGCGTTTTTCCGTAATGGGTTGGTCTTAGATAACTTTTTCGTTTAGCTATATATAAAAATCTTTCTATTCGTTGTTGTGTCGTTGCCTATACCACTTTCCGTATAACTGGTTTAGTGTGTATGGTCTATCTATAAGAAAGTACCTTATTATCGCTGCATTGTAATATCCTTTAGTATGTCTTTCTTTGAACCTAGTTGGGATATTTAGATCCTCTTCTTATTTTAGTTTATCTAACTATTTTGCCCTAGGTGTCCCTGCACTTGGCCTATTAGTAACTCTTTATATGGGTGCTCTGTCCCTTATATAACCTGGCATAGCTAATCTCTTGTCTAGCTTTTGCTCTTGTTATATAATGATTCTTGTCCTGAACTTATCTATAGTTTCTTATTTTCTGCGTCTTGTAGCTAGATCTTTGTAGTCATCTTGCTTTTTAATCCTAGTATTAACTATTTAATCTTTAGGCTAAATACTATATTTACCTAGGATTGCTAACGTTCTTATTTGTTTCTTGAATTTATAGTTCTTAAACTTGCATTTTATACTTATTTGTTTGTCTATAAACTGAGTAGCTGCCCTTTCCTATTAGTTTTCGTCCGTTGTGGGTCCTTAGGTGTATTTTATCTTGTTTTAAGAATCTTAAGCTTCTTATATCTCTTCTTAAGAATCTTAAGCCTGTGGCCTTTTGCCTTTATTGAGTGATAAGCTAGCACTAGTAGTTGTCTACTTGCTTAGTTTCTTCTAAATGTTGCTCCTATTGTCTTGTAAAGCGATGGAAATTGTATCTAATAGTGTTGTAATACCCGTTACTAAACCTTGTTTTGTAATGGTTTTAGTTTCTGCTTCTGTTTTAACTTCTTTAAGGTCTGTATGCTTCTAGTAAGCTGCCTTTATTACCTTATTGTTGGTAAATGCTTCGCTTATGTTGAATTTATTGTCTTTAATATCCGATCTATAAGCTGGTTTATTGGTTCCTCTAAACTTAGGTAATAACGGCTCCTATAGCTAATAGCTTGCGCCATACTTGGCGTCCTTATGAATTTGGTATGTGTTGTTATAATAAAACGCGAAACTGTTAATTAAACATTCTTTTGTTCCTTATAGTGCACTATTGTCCCTCTGTATATATGTACCGTCTGCTGGCCTAGTTCCCTTTACTACGTAATTACTCTAACCACCTCTATAGTCTTTAGCGAAATAACCTTATTTTCCGCAATTTATATAAGCCCTATCTTTAAACTGTTTTTCTTGCTGTAGAGTCCGCTTAAACGTCTTCTACTGCTAAGGTCCCTGGTTTAGCCTCTGCTCTTAGGTCCTTTAATTACTAGATTTTTAACCTCTAGGTTTCTATAGTTTCTTTTCCTACCTTTAGGTTTCTTTGGTACCACTTAGGTCTATTAGCTCTGCGCCATTCTATAGTTTTTAACTCTATGTCTATTGTTGCGTACTCTGCGCCCTATATAACTGTGGAACTCTGTCTTGCCCTTTCTTGGCTTGTTCCCTTTAATAGATCCTATTATTAATCTTTATTAACTGGTTTATTAACTCTCTTAGAGTATCTGCATCTTCTATTAGGATAATTACGTTCTAGACTTTAGCCTTAAGTCCTTGCTTATACTATGCTATAAGCGCCCTGTTATTCCACTTAACCTACATAGCTAGTGTTTAAAACTGTGTTGTATACTTAATTGCTGAAGTGCGTTGTACTAAGTTCTGAAGTTTTCGTTCCGCTGTTGTGGTTGCTTTAGGGTCTCTAAATACTTGCGTTAACCGTTTTACAAATCCGTTCTAACTTGCAAACACATACCGTATGTCTAGGTTAGTAGTTGTTGCACCGTTTACTTGTATCTTTGTGAGGTAAGGCTTAAACCACTCTAGAGCTCTTTCTAATAAGAATAGTCCTGCGTATACTACCTGGTCTGTAAATGTTGCTAACTTCGCTTCTTCCTATATAACCTTAAAATGCATCTGCGTAAGAAACCCTTTGAGCTTTAACTTCTCTCCTAAGAATTGTTTGATTAAAGGTAACTTAACCTTTACTGCTCTAATTCCATTAATGCGTTCTTTAAGTAGCCTGCTATTATCCTGTAAGCGATTAACTATTTCTTGTAACTAACTTTATGTAACTACTTGAGAATCCGTGTCCGCTATACTGGTATCTCCTGACCTTGAGGTCGTGGCTACCGTCGACGTTGTTATGACTGGTGCTTTAGGTGGCATATTGTTCGATCTTGTTTAATACCGTAACCTTGGTAGTGAATGTATAATGGAACCTTGTAGTAGGAACTACGGTGGGTCCTATTATTAGGCTGGGTATGTAGGTAAAAACAGTGTTAACAACGTAATAATAACTGGTGGAGTGGTTGCCTAACAGATTAACTCTAATTATATTTTGAGATTTACTACGAAGAGAGAACTATCTGGGTAGGGACTGTGGTCCTTTAAATACATAACTATACGCCTAAGAAATCCCTTCGCTCCGTGAGGTACGTGTTATATATAAGGTATATATGTTTACTACGTTCTCTGCGTTCCTTACGTAGCACGTTATATAACTCGGCTACTATTTCTTGTTATATAGTTCCACTGGATCCATCCTGGACCGTGCCTGTATTAACCAACTAGCTTCCTCTGACTCTTCCCTAAGTAGTCGTAACATCGTACTTAAAGCGTCCGTAATAGTAGTAGCCTATGGCAAAGCACGCTCTAGCTATATCTATAAGATAAGGTGCTATAAGTGGTCCACAGGTCTTTAAGGCCTTGTTTAGTATCCTATCTAGACCTAATACTATATTATTTAAAAGGCGGCTAATGGTTCTAGCCATTTCCTCTATTATTATATCGCTGTTAACCTATAGGCGAGTTACTAGTGTTTTACCTATAATGTTACTAAGGTCTACTAGAGCTGGTTAGGGGAAGAACCTTTCTATAAGGATCTTTGCCTTCTTATCATTGTTATTAGTGGCCTATAACTCCCCTGCTCTTTATAGGGGTAGTAGGTATAAATCTTCTACTAGGCGCCCTACCTTTTTCTTTACCCATTTTGCTATGGCCTAAAGGCCCTTATTATAGGGGAGGCTTAGGTTAAAAGTATGCTTATTTATAAACTATCTCTAGTTATTCCTTACTTCTTTTTTTAGGGTATTCTTTAACTAGTTACTTATATATTTCCTTCTTGCTTATTATTAGCTGGCAATAAAAACCGCGCATTATATAGACCATGTGTATTGCGCGTAGGGGCCCGGTTTTAAGAGTGGGCAGTGCTTTTCCAGCCCGTTTTTAATTACTGCCTAGATCCTTTCTAGTCTTTAGTTAATTTCCTTAGGGGTAGCTAATAAGCCTTACTTGTTTAGTACTAGGTGGATTTATTCTAGGTCTTAAAGTTGTTATTTAACTATATTAAGGAAACTGTCTATCTTAAGCTTCCTTATTACGTATCTTTTACTATTTAGTTGCGCCTTAATATCTAGGTCTAGTTGTATCTGGATGGGGATATAGTCTAAGGTAAGTGCCTATTCTTCTTTAGGGTTGCACCTTTTAAGTCTCTGGTATAGGCCTTTGTCTATAAATATAAGATTAATTATACTTCTAGCGGTGCCTCGTTGCTATATAGTTGCTCCTAGGGAGGTAGCTAGTTTAAGGCCCCAGATGTCTATAGCTCTTAGTAGGCACTCTACCTATTATTTGGCAGCAATATAGATACCCTTCTACTGTAGGTAGTAGAGGTTTATATCTTTTAACAGAATAGACTCCATGCCTTTGGTTTCCAGTAAGCTTATTACTAATATAATATTCTCTATTTATGGGACTCCTTCAACCCTAGGATTATACACATTAATGATTTATACTGGTCCCCTATATATCTGGATTGTTATAACTATAATATCTAGGTTAACTACCTGCTATAACCATAAGGATAGGCTAATAGCCTTACTAATTATAAAGCACACATATATAGCTGCTTTTGGTTTATATAGGAGCTAGAATCCTTAGGGGCAGTATGTTAATTATATATAGGTATTATAATACGGCTCTTATATAGCAAGGATATGGTATTTCTCTAGGTCTAGACTATCTAGTAAGGGCCTTATAAGACGGTGGTTTGTATTGCCGCAGTTATACTATATAATAGATAGGTAGCGGACCCCCAGTAAGGGTTCTTTATCTTTTCTTTATTTCTTGCTTCTTCTATTTCTACTTTCTCTAGGATTTTTAGAACTTCTGTCTCTTATATCTACACCCTAGTTGCTACTTATTTTATATAAAGCTTTCTATTCCCATGTCTTATATACCTACTAGTGCTTCTATATCTAAATCTGTTATTATCTCTGGTTCTTCTACTAGTCTTACTAGTCGGCTGTGTGCCCTTTATAGGTTGGCCGTAAATATTATATTTGCCGCGTTAAGTCTAATTCTTAATTATCCTGGTCTTAAGCTTACTATAGCTATCTATAGGGGTCTTCCTATAGGGCATCCTCTCCCTTATGTCCCCTGTAACCCTTATGTCCCTATTTGGTCTGGTAATATTATACAGCGTCGCTTCTGGCCTGTTAAGGCTTGGGATAGCTAGCCTAGCCCCCCAGTATTAAAGGTAGGAAACGCTAGGAAGGTACTAGCGTCCCCCTAGCTTATTGCTTGTTGTTTCTATTTATATAACCTAGTGTATAGTTATTCCTATAGCTGTTAAGCCCTTACCTTCCGTCTCCTGTATTTAATACAGTCTTCTCTCTCCTACGCCTTATGTATGCTTTAGTAGCAGTTTACGCATTTTATTTAGTCTTAATTTAAGTAGTGTCTTATATTATGGGGGCCTGTACAGTGGCCGCAGCACACCTATACTGCGTATGTGGATTAGGTGTGTCCCTATTATATATAGTAATAGCATTGTTTTAGGTGTAGTCTATAGTTATAGAGCCTTGTGTTATATATAAGGCCATTTATAATTATTCCTTTTTAGATAAGGAGTTTTTGCATTCCTAGTATAAGTGTGCTGACAATAAGGGAGCTATGCGTTTAACTAGTGTCTCCCTAGCAAGTCTCTGGCGACCCTTATATCCTCTTATTATTCTTATTATATACTTAGTTTGCATTTTCCTATTAGAGCTATTGGATTTGGGTGATTTTAAGTCCTAGTATAAGGTATTCCGTTTGTCTTGCTATCTCTTATATAATTGCTATATTGTCTACCTAGCGTTTCTTTTCTACCCTAAGGCTTATAGGAACCACTAGGACTTTAACTAGGTAATCCTTACGGAGTACCTTTATGCTAATACATTCTCCTAGCCTATCCCCTACCTTTATAGCCTATTCCTTTACCTGTTAGTTCTTTAGGGTAACTCTAATATCTCCGCTCCTAAGGTATTGGACTATAACAGTATTATAGACCTCTTTATAAATCTCTATAAGGACTTCTATTTCTAATTATCCCCTAAGCCCCTCTGCTTTTTCTATATTTAGTTATATTATAATCATATACCCAGTTATTGTCTTAAGGGGGTGGGTTCCCTATACTATAAAAGCGCAGCTATAGCAGCCTAGGTGCAGTTTGCTGGTAAGGGGGGTTTTTATTTGTTTTTAATTTTACTTAGCTATTAGAGGATTTAATTAAGGGTCTGCTAGAGGGGCACCTAAGGTTTACTAGACTAGCGGAGCCATTCTACTAGCTATATAAGTTTATTATAGCTAATGGTTACTTCCCTATAATTCTAGGTACTAGACGTGTCTAATAGGCTTTATATTTTATTAGATGCCTTTTTAATAAAGGTATTTCTGCTTTACAGTGTGGTATTCGCCTATCTTTATTATGGAGGGCCATTACTAGGCGTGGTTCTGGCGGTTACACGCGGGTACGTACCACCGTCGTTTAACGTGTGACTCCCCTGCAATGCATGTATCTTAGGGGGATTCTCTAGGTGTTTTTCAGGGTTCTTTTGGTTGGTTTTGGTCTTTTTAGGCCGGGTGCAGCAAGAGCTCCTTAAAAACTGTAGAGACTTAGTTATATATTCGCTTATAATTTATTATTAAGCCGTTGTTAAGATATTCTTATATATAATATAAGGCTCTATAACTATAGACTATGCCTAAAATAATGCTACTACTGTATATAATAGGGTTATACCTAATCCACATGCGTAGTATAGGTATACTGCGGCCACTATATAGGCCCCTATAATATAAAATACTGCTTAAATTAAGACTAAATAAAATGTGTAAACTGCTACTAAAGTATATATAAGGCGTAGAAGAGAGAAGACTGTATTAAATATAGGAGATAAAAGGCAAGGGCTTAATAGCTATAGGTAATAAGCTAGGGGGACGTAGGTGCCTTTCTAGCGTTTCCTACCTTTAATACTAGGGGGCTAGGCTAGCTATCCTAAGCCTTAATAGGCCAGAAGCGACGCCGTATAATATTACTAGACTAAATAGGGATATAAGGGTTATAGGGGATATAAGGGAGAGGACGCCCTATAGGAAGACCCTTATAGACAGCTATAGTAAGCTTAAAACCAGGATAATTAAGAATTAGACTTAACGCAGCAAATATAATATTTGCAGTTAACCTATAAAGGGTATATAGCTAACTAGTAAGATTAGGGGAAGAACTAGAGATGCTAATAGATTTAGATATAGAAGCGCTAGTAGGAACACAAGATACTAGAATAGAAAGCTTTATATAAAATAAGTAGTGACCAGGGCGTAGATATAAAAGATAAAAATTCTAAAAATTCTAAAGAAAATAAAAATAGAAGAAGTAAGAAATAATAGAGAGATAAAGGACCCTTACTAGGGGTCTGCCACCTATCTATTATATAGTATAACTGTAGTAATATAAACTACCATCTAGTAAGGCCCCTACTAGATAGTCTAGACCTAGAGAAATATTATATCCTTACTATATAAGAGTCCTATTATAATAACTATATATAATTAATATACTGCCCCTAAGGATTCTAGCTCCTATATAAACTAAAAGCAGCTATATACGTGTGCTTTATAATCAGCAAGGCTATTAGCCTATCCTTATAGTTATAGCAGGCAGTTAACCTAGATATTATAGTTAGAATAATCCAGATATATAGGGGACTGGTATAAATTATTAATGTATATAACCCTAGGGTTAAAGGAGTCCTATAAACAGAGAACATTATATTAATAATAAGCTTACTAGAAACTAAAGGTATAAAGTTTATCCTATTAGGAGATATAAACCTCCACTACCTATAGTGGGGGGGGGGGGGGGGTATCTATATTGCTACTAAATAATAGGTAGAGTGCCTACTAAGAGCTATAAACATCTAGGGCTTTAAACTGGCTACCTCCCTAGAAGTAATTATATAGCAATAAGGTACCGCTAAAAGTATAATTGACCTTATATTTATGGACAAAGGCCTATGCTAGAGACTTAAAAGGTATAACCCTAAAGAAGAATAGGCATTCGCCTTAGACTATATCCCTATCTAGATATAGCTAGATCTAGATATTAAGGCGCAACTAAATAGTAAAAGATATGCAATAAGGAAGCTTAAGACAGATAGTTTCCTTAATATAGTTAAATAATAACTTTAAGACTTAGAAGAAATATACCTAATACTAAATAAGCGAGGCTTAGTAGCTACCCCTAAGGAAATTAACTAAAGACTAGAAAGGATCTAGGTAGTAATTAAAAATAGGCTAGAAGAGCACTGCCTAGTCTTAAAACTGGGCCCCTATATATAACACGCATGGTCTGTATAATACGCAGTTCTTATTACCAGCTAATAATAAGTAAGAAGGAAATATAATACCGCATTATATTATACTCTTTAGAAACTTAACGCATATATATAAACTTCTTCTTATTACCCCTATCCTTTACCTTATCCTTAATATACTAACCTTGTTCCCTTATTAGGCGTTACTAGCTAGCTTACTAGGAATTATAGACAGTATAGATAGCTGTAATATAGTCTTAAATTTAACCTAGATGTTTAGCATTAGCGCTAAAATAAGAGAGAGCCTAGGCGATATAGTAGTTAAGGACATTAAAGGATTGTCGCTCCTTAGGCCTAGGCTATTAAAGCTTAAAGTTAGCAATAGAAACCTATTAAGGATAGGAAAGCTTACCTTAATATAACTGCCGCTCTTAGTATATATGCATTAATTATAAGAACTAAAGATATTAGACCTTATATAGTAGGTCTTGTTGCAAGCATCTAGAATCTTCTTATTAGACTTCTGGTCTTTTAAGAATGTATAGGCAAAATTCTTTAGGTAGGACCAGCATTAATTGCGGGTTAGTGGAGGTTAAGGTTCTATATATAATGGTAGGGCTAGGATAAGCTATAGAATTAGCTTAGAAGAGTAGTCAGTAGGAGAATAAAGAGGTATATTAAATTAATAATGGAAAAGAAGAAAATCTTAATAATATATTAAAGATATATCTAAAATTAGACGAAGGTTGATAATAGAAAGCAAGGTATTAAGGAAAAGGAGTAGCTTAATAAGTAAGGTGTCTCTATACTTTACCTTCTAATACCCTTCCGGTAAATAGCCGCAACCTTATTAATATAACTCCGTTATAATAGCGCAATTTAGAAGAAAGGAAATACGCGTATAAGCTATTTAGCTATTACTTCCTTATAAAAACTAATTACGCAGCCGGGGAAGGCAATTAAGACGTTAATTATAGATGTATATAGGTTAAATTATACCTAAACGATACTATAGTATTAAAAAATAATATTATAGACGTTCTTAACAATTGTATAATAGCTAGAGGCGCTATTATAAAATGTCCCTCCTGTTTACTAGGTAGTAGAGCTACACTAAATATATAGTACAGGACCAATAAGAAAGGATTATAGATTAATATCTTAAAAGTTAAAGATAATGGTAAGCCAAGGCTCTATACGTTAAATCCTATACTAAAAGGTTTTATGGAACTATATTAGAAACACTAAATTACCTATAACACTCGCGATTAATTACAGATCGGCATAAAGGCTTAAAAGTAGAGTTGCATAAAAATTCTTAGGTTAGCCTGGGTAGTTACCAGTATATTTCTAGTAGGCTTCTAATAGGTCTCCTAGCAATCCTCGCATTTTTTCTCTAGTTATATTTTTTCCTTATTAAGGTTTTTAGAAGTTTAAAGTAGGGGTTAAATAGATAGATAATATATAACGGCATACTAATATCTCTCCGAACCTCTTCTAGGACAAGCCCTTATAATCTCCTTACTGTAAGGTAATAGCAATTAGGGGTTAACTGCAAGAAGGGGGGGGGGGGGGGGGGGGGCAATATAAGGCATATTATTGCGGTCACCTTAGGTTACCCTTAGGACAACCCCTAGACACCCCTTGGATATCCATTAGTTATATATTAGAGGCATATATCTGTAGTATATAGTCTCCATAATCCCAAAGGCCTTACTTCCTTAAGGATTCGTCTCTCTTACTAATCTATCCTATTCCACAATCGTGCCTTATAGCCCCCTATCTACAAAGTCCCCTTATACTACCTCGCTTAAAAGGACTCTATTATTATTCTTATTAAAATACATAAATATCTAATATGTAGACGTTAGATATATGTAAAAGAAGAAGCAGTAAGTATTACTAACGCAATAGCTCTATTAGCTGTCCCGTTTAAGCCGTCCTATATAGCGTTAAAAGAACCTATAATAAAATATTTATAAATATACCACTACCTTAGTTAACCTCACCTAGCTATTTAACCTTAGGACCTCTCTATAGATTTAAATCCTTACATTAATGGCGCCATAAGCATATTAAGCGACTCAACGGCTTTCCTATATAATAACGATACTCCTTAAGCTGTAAGAGTAGTAGAGGTTAAAAGGAGTATAGATTAAGTTGATACTAAAGTAGATAAGGTCAAGATATAGGTTAATAAGGTTAATAAGATTAAGATATAGGTTAATAAGGTTAAGATATAGGTTAATAAGGTCAAGACATAAGTTGCGAAGGTTAAAGCATAAATAAAGTTACTGGATAAACGTTTTACGACACAGGTTAACAACGTTAAGGCATAAATAATGTTAATAGAAATGCAAATGGAAGGCGTTAGGATGAGCAGACGGAAAGCCTTTATAACTATACGGTAATTTAACTAAACTCTATATAAAAATGGCTTAATAAATTACTTAAACCTATCTTAGTGTGAGGGGAACTTGTAGACAGGGGGCTATAAGGACACGATTGTGGAACAAGATAGATTGGTAAGAGAGACGAATCCTTAAGAAGGTAAGGCCTTAAGGATTGTGGAGACTATATACTACGGGTATATGCCTCTGGCACGTAACTAATGGCTATCTAAGGGGTGTCCAGGGGTTGTCCTAAGGGCAACCTGAGGTGACCTGCAATAATATCCCTTATATTGCCCCCCCCTTTTTTATAGTCGGCCCCCGATCGCCATTACCTTGCAGTAAAGGGAGATTATAAGGGCTTATCCCAGAAGGGGTTCAGAGAGATATTGGTATGCCGCTATATATTATCTATCTATCTAACCCCTACTTTAAACTCCTAAAAACCTTAATAAGGAAAAACATAACTGGAGAAAAGATATAAGGATTGCTAGGAGACCCATTAAAAGCCTACCGGAAGCATGCCGGTAACTACCTGGGCTAACCTAAGGATTTTTATATAACTCTACTTCTAAGCCTTTATACCGGTCTGCAATCAATCGCAAGTGTTGTAGGCAATTTGGTGTTCCTAATGTAGTTCCATAGAACCTTTTAGTATAGAATTTAATATATAGGGCCTTAGCTCACCGTTATCTTTAACTATTAAGATATAATCTGTGATCCTTTCTTCTGATCCCCTGCGTTACTAACACATTGCTCCCGCATTTGCCCTTAGGCTGCTATATGCAGTTAAATAATTAATTAGTTAATTAAAGAGACTTGTCTCTTAAGATTTGGTATATATGGTTTTAAATCTGGTAGTCCTATGCTATATAATTAGCGTAGCTTTACTGCCTAGTAAATAGGAGACACTTTGCAATAGCGCCTGTAGCTATTATGCGACTATTAAAAACGTTTATAACGTTATTCTTTTGATATTGTAGTATTATTTAGGTATAATTTAACCTGTATATATCTTTAATTGACGTCTTAATTGCCTTCCCTAGCCGCGTAATTAGTTTTTATAAGGAAGTAATGGTTAAATAACTTATACGCGTGTTTCCTTCCTTCTAAATAATGCTATTGTAATGAAGTTATATCGGCAAGGTTGCGGCTATTTACTAGAAGGGTATTGGATAGTAAAGTATAAGGACACCTTGCTTATTGAGCTATTCCTTTTCCTTAACACCTTACTTCCCATTATTAACCTTCGTCCAATTTTGGACGTATCTTTGATATATTATTAAGATTTTCTTCTTTTCTATTATTATTTTAGTATGCCTCTTTATTCTCCTGCTGACTGCTCTTCTGAGCCAATTCCTTAGCGTATTTTGGCCCTACCGCTATATATGGAACCTTAACCTCCGCTAACCCATAACTAGTGCTGGTCCTACCTAAATGATTTTACCTGCATGTCCTCAAAAGACTAGAAGTCTAATAAGAGGATTCTAGAGGCTTATAATAAGACACACTGTATTAGATCCAATACCTTTAGTCCTTGTAATTAATGCATGCGTACCAAGAGCGGCAGTTGCGTTAAGGTAAGTTTTTCTATTCTTAATAGATTTCCATTGCTAACTTTAAGCTTTAATAGCCTAGGCCTAAATGGCGACGTTCCTTTAATGTCCTTAACTACTACATCACCTAGGCTCTCTCTTATTCTAGCGCAAACGCTGAACAACTTGGTTAAATTTGAGACTATACTATAGCCATCTACACTGCCCATAATTCCCAGCAAGCCAGCCAGTAACGCCTTATATAAGAGCAAGGTTGGTACACTAAGGATAGGGTAAAGGATGGGGGTAATGAGAAGAAGGTTGCCGTCTACTATAAGAAGGAGTTCGCGCATACATATTAAGTTTTGAAAGAGCATAATATAATGCGGTATTAGGTAGGTTACCCTTTGGGTACCTAACGGATAGGTAACTAACAGTTGCCATAGTAAGGTCTTGGTGGTTCCGGACTGTGCTAGCTAGCCAACGTCTCTATTTATTCTGGGCTTAAACATGTCTTTATTAACTATAAGCTGACGCCGTAAGAGCTTTATTAGTATTGGTTTGGACCTAATATTGGTATTAAGCGTTTAAGGATCTCTGCCTCAGCTACACCTCATCGTCCTGCCCCTATTTTCATACCTACTCGTACCCCTACTAAGGGGTCTAGATCCCATTCTTGTTAGCCATTACTTAGTAGCCCAATGGATACTGATCCTGCTCCTAAGGATAAGGCATAGTGGCTTTTTAGATTGGGCATTTGGGATTTATTCTTATACATAGTAGTAATTGAAAACCTTAATTAGGTACTTGGGAAGGCCTTGGAGGGCTTTTGGGAAGGGCTTAAGAGCCCTAGGAACAATATTCCTAATATAGATTAATAAATAGGAATGCAATTCTAGCAAAATGCCCTATTAACTCTATGCTATATACATAAAAAGGCTGAGGACCTGTCCTGCCTTAGGCCGTAGCCCTAATCCTTATGGTTTCCGGAGCCTGTCTATTCTATATCTAATTTGACCTATTTACTTTTTAGGGCCTTTTGCGGTCTACCATAAGCTTTCTTTATAGGTTGTGATAACACCGTAGTATTAGAGCGCTTTCTGCGATTTGTAGATTGTGGACCTTAGTCCCAATATTCTTTTAGAATATCTTTGTAATATTTAAGGTAATTCTTTGGTTCCCATATAGAGTCCTTAGCGGGCCAGCCTAGCCATTTGACTTTATATTAAAGCTTGTTCTTAATAGACTTATGGTGTAGTATAGCTTTAACCTTGTACCGCTCGCCTACTACCTTAGGGTGTTTAATTGGGCCTAGACGGAAGTTCTTTTCTAGCGGTGGTCTATGCCATGGCTCTAGTAGGTTTATGTGAAACACTAGATACATATAGGCCATAGATAGGGGTAGCTAGAGATAGTAGGCTAGCTTGCCAATTCGTTCCTTGACTTGGAAGGGACTTAGGTATCTTACATTGAGCTTCTTTGATAGTTAATGGGTCTTAATATTTATTAAACATAATAGAACCTTATCGCCTACTCCAAAATGCTTGTCCTAATATTTGCGGTTATACTAGAGTTTCTACTACTCTTGGGCATCTTATAGGCTCTGCTTTATATATTTCTATTGCTCCTTCTATTCCTAGAGGTATCCTTATACTCTCCAGTGGATATCCTTTGACTTCCTAGTAGGATCCTATAATTGATTATACAGCCTTAGCCAGTGATTGCTAGGTACACTATTAAACCTAGATAGTTAGACGCCATAGGCAATCTGGATTGGTGTATACTTATGCAATACATGTTGCTTTGAATTATAAGCGTACTCCGCGTACGGAAGTAGCTCGCACTAGTTGTCTTGCTAGTAGTTTAAATACATTTATAGGTAAGACTCCAGTTCCTAGTTCTAATGTTCTGTTTGCCCATCTGTTTATAGATGGAAAGCTATACTATAATGGTGGTCTATCTTTAAATGAAAGTATAGATCCGACCAGTACTGGCTTATAAAGACACTGCCCCTATTGGTAATAATAGAGTGCGGCTAGTCTACTTTAAGAAAGTATTTCTTCTTAATTAGGCTGGTAAGCGCTTATACATTAATTGTCTTGTTAACGGGAAGGTATTGGACATACTTTAAAAACCTATTAATAAGTACGAGGACTGAATTATATATTCGTCCTTAGCCATCTTTGGATAGTAGGAGATTTGTGATAAAGTCTATAGCGTAATATTACTATAGCTTACTAGCAGGGGGAACTGATTTAAGTAGACCCCATGGCTTATGCCTACGGATCTTGTATACTTAACACTTCTCGCAATGGCTGATGTACTCCTTTGCTTCCTGCTTAAGCTTTAGCCAATAGTATTTACGCTAAAGTAATTCCACTATTTTAGCTTGACCATAGTAGCCGCCTAGAGGATTGTTGTAATTCCTTATAAGGATCTTCTGTTGTAGATTTGCTTTATATAGCACCTAAACCTTGCCATTTCTACGCAGTAGGCCCATTAGGTCTAGTTTCTAATTTTAGCGCCTTACAGCTTCCTTTCCGTCACATTTCCGGTCTACTTCCGCATTAAAGATGGTATAGGAAGCGTCCCTCCATTATACCTTATAGATAAGATCTGTTAACCTTTTAGATAATTTCTAGGTGAAAGCTGTTTTGTCTTATACTGCTCCAAGTATAAGACTTAATGGTACCATAGATCTTACAACTCTTTAATGCGCGTACATTAGGAAGGCCGCTATAAGGTTAAAGTCCTTTAGTTATTACAGGGCTCTGAGTTCCGATTGCTCTATGGCTTTGCTTTTGGCTTAAGGGGATAGCTTAGTAATTAGAGGTAGCGTATTACTAGGTTCTAAAGTTGTGTTAGGGACGTCCTGTCTAGGTATATTCGGACCCTTATTGGCTATGAACCGGGTACCAGCTGGAATGTTAGTGGAAGCTAATGGGGTTTGCACCGCCTAAGACTTGGTGTATAGAGCTATAGGTGCTTAAGCATCCTATACCTAGAGCTTGTTCTATAATATAGGGAGTAAGATATCTATTATCTGTTTTCCTTCTCCCGTTTTAAAGCCTTTGGCATAGTCTGGCCGTTATAACGGTCTATTAGTAGGGTTGTTCTCCCCTAGCTTGTATTTAATCTTAAAATTAAATTATATAAGCTCCTTTGCCTATCTGGCTTGTTAAGGTGTAAGCTCCTTTATAGTTATAAAGTAGCGTAGATTGTGATGATCTAAAAGTATATAAGTGGTATAGCTTACGTGCTTAAGGTAATATCGCCACTATTTAAAGTAGTTAACTATAGCCAGCAGTTCCTTATTGTGGGTATAATACCTAACTTTAGGCCCCTGGAATTTTCTGCTATAGAATGCTACTGGTTTTTAGTAGAGCTGGGTAGCGTCCAGATCCCTATTGGGTTGTAGTAGAATACCAGCAAGGGCGAAATTTGATATATTAGTGATTATTATTAATGGCTAATCTGGGTTAAAATGCCGCAGCAATAGAGCTTCTATAAACTTTACTTGTAGTTCCCGGAAGGCATCCTAAACCTTTCCGGGCCATAACTATGGTTTATACCATTTAGTTGGTCCCTTCTTAGTTTTCTTTCTTCCTGCCTTTAAGCTTTTTGCTCCTTAGGCTGGGTCTTAGGAAGCTTCTATAATATAATTAGATAGGTGTTAGGCAATGTCCAAGTAGTTATAGATAAAGCGCCTATAAAAATTGGTAAAGCCTAGGAACACTTAAACATCCCAGTAGCTCTCTAGCTCCAGCTACTCTTAGATTGTTTATACCTATACTGGGTCTATAACTACGCCTATAGGCGTTATAATGTAACCTAGGAACTTGACCTGCTTGGTATTAAAGGTACACTTTGACATCTTAGTATAGAGGCCCTAATTATCCAAACGTTCTAGCACTTAGTAGATGTATTACTTGTGCTAATCCTTATCTTTTAAGTAGATTAGGATGTTATCTAAATAGATAACATATATGCGGTTGACTAGTCCCCCTAAGGCTCTGTGAATATATAATTGGAATGTCGTAGGCGTATTAGCTAGCCTAAAAGGCATTACTATATACTTGAAGTGGCCATATTGGGTCTTAAAAGCGGTCTTCTACTTATCCCCTTCTTTAATACGGAGCCTATAATAGGCGTCTTATAGATCTAGCTTTATAAAGATCTTCGCCCTAGATAGTCGATCCAGCATTTTACTAACTAGTGGTAGTGGGTAACAGTTCTTAATTGTGACTTTATTAAGACCGCGATAGTCTATATATAGCCTTATAGTTCTATCCGGTTTTAGGATAAAGAGGATTAGTACGCCTACTAGTGACTTACTGGGCTGGATCTATCCCTTTTCCTATATACTATCAAGGTATTCCCGTAGGATCTTAAGCTCTTTGTGAGAGAGGTTGTAAATAGAAAGGTTTGGGGGTTGTTTACCCTCTTCTAGATTAATTGCATAATTGTATTCTGAGTTCTACGCTACGATTTTAGCTCACCTACCTAAGAATACCCTTAGTAAGTCCTTTAGGCCTAATAGAATATTCAATAGATTGGGGTTGTGTTTGTCCTCTATATTATTATTAGGTAGGTCCTAGAGCTCCCTTAGGACGCTTACGGGTAGCGTCACGCGCTATAGTAGTTGTTTGTATATAGTTGCTACTATACGTTGAACCGTTTTATGTGGTAGCTAGTAGAGGGTAGGGAACTCTTTGACGTAGCGTTTAAGGTGCCGTAGCATATTCTCTGTATATTGCTTAAGCCAGAGTAACCCGTGGTGGTAGAAGTATCTTATAAGATCTTTAAGATCGCCGCCTCCCTATAGTGTCTCCGCGACCTGTTTGGTAGCTCCCTATAGGGTCTTCGTTATAGAGGGGTTATTACCTATGCTAGGCTTTATACCCATCTTGCTATAGAATAGGGGTTTGATCTGATACTCCTTTAGGTGTAGAGTATATACTGTTTTACCTAGAGCTATATCTTCTAAGATGTCTTTTAAGCTTGCTAGTAATATACGCCCTTCTAATTCTTTATTGTTCTACTATTTAAAGGCTCCTATCTTAAAGTGTATCTTAGGGTCTACTTCCGCAAGCTAAGGGTATCTAAGAATAAGGTTATAGCCTTTAAAGTTAGCTACCTAGAAGGGTTATAGGCCAACCACCTTGGTGTGGTTATATATATTGGCTACTAACACTGTAAGCTTATAGGCACTATGTAGTTTAATCTAATGCTTATCTAGAAACCCTGTAATAGGTTTCCACCACCTTAGTAATAAGATGAGCTTATGCTCTTTTACCAAATTGTATTGTATAAGATTGATTTTGGCGCCGCTATTATACAGTACTTAGAACTGATGTACCTTACCTATAGGGAGTACCATTTCCAGCTTAATAGCAATATAGAGAGTCTCTCCTTCTATATCTTGCCCTAGTTGCAGCTAGGAGAGGTCCGCGACTAGGGCTTTTCTTTTTTTGGATTATTAGTGCAGTTGTTGCCCTGCTTGTTTTTCCAATTGGGTTTACTTTTAGAGAAGTTTTCTCTTAACCTTTTAGAGTGTTCCTATAAGGGTGCCGGATGGGTGTTAGGTTGGCCCTAGGAGTCTTTCCCATTGCTTAAGGTCTCTAACTTTAACCCTTCCAAATTTCTCTTTAAGAACGGCTTCTTTGAAGTTTAGGTCTGCCCTACATTGCTGCCAGAGTGCCTGCGCTTCTAGTGACCCCCTGGCTTCCTGCTGGAAGAGGTCTGGTTCCTTACCGCATCCTTAGCGTTTAGAACTGCTTATTTAAAATCCGTATATGCAATAATCCACGGTAGGGCTCCTACGCGCTTCATTTCATTATAAATTGCTAGCTTGATTCTAGCCTAGATAAATCCAATCTTCTCCTTCTTGTAGACGCTACCGTCCTTGTTTTTAAAGGGCTCTGGATCTATTAGTTAAGTATAAGTTTCCACAAAGTTTATAAACTGGCGGAAATTGTGGCAGTTAAGCTATATCCCATTCCAGAATAGTTCTGTATGATTATATTGTATAATATACAGATCTTGAGTCCACTTCTTTAGGAAGGTTTACAGCTGCGGCCATAAGGTAATTTGCTCTTTATTAAGCTGATTAAGTATAATCTGGTTTAGTAATTGGTCTTTAATCTTACTAATAATCTAGTGTATACACTCTTTAGTATTATCTTATATTATCAGTATTTTAAAGAAGTTGTCTACCTTATAAACCCAATTATTTAGCTGTTGGGCATTAGGTCTATAATGGAGTTCTAGGCTGTTAAAGGCCTTAGCTAATTAGTCTATATCCTTTTTCTATTTATGGCGTAGATAACTCTCTGAGTCTTCCATACTTCCTTAGGTAGATACTGGGTAGCCCCTAAAAAGCCCTTAGCCTTAGCCAGGTTATAAAAGAGTTTATCTAGCCTAGATTAATCCCTGCTAGATTTAGATTTACCCTTAGAGGGTTCTAATATATTTACTAGTAGCCTCCTCCTGTATGGCTTTTAAGAGCCTTACAACAGCTTCCCAATATCCATCTTAAAGGATATTAGTATAGGGCTCTTAACTTTCTAAACTTGGGCCTAGGGAAGCTCTGGCTATAGAAGTAGTATTAGCACCAGTAACTGGTATAGGCTTTTTAATAAGGCTTGGGTTTTAAGTCAGTATTTAGGTTAAGTTACTAAAAGGGGTAGGCCTACTTGGCTTATGAGTAGTCTATGCGCCGCTACTATGCTAATTATAGGCTGATGGTCTTCTGGGAGGGTTCCGGTTAGATCCCTAATTGGATATATTAATATATTCCTCTAGCATTTCTAGCTTAGGGGAAGATCTTAAAGTTACTTCTAGCGCTTAATCTTCTAATTGGCCTGGGTAGGGCTAGAGGGGTTCCGGTTGCTTTCTAGCAGCGTTGCGACTATTATAGAGGGTGTCTGCGTTTTCCTCCGCGTTGTCGGTAACTGTAGGTATGCGAGAGTCTTTGAGCTCCTGGCGCATCTGGGTGTTAGGGCTTATTCAGCCGTCTTGCCCAGAGGTTTATATTGTCGCAATCTCTCGCTATCAGAGGGACCTTCCTGCCTTAGCGTGACGGCTTTCTATAAGGTATTTGTGGAGTTTCCATTTGGGTTATCGCGAGATTTTTAAGGGAGGATAGTAGGTATAAACAAAAATATAAATAATCTGGTTCTTAAAGCCAGCTGCCCTTCCAAAAAGAGTAGGAAGGATTTGAATGTGAGGGGAACTTATAGATAGGGGGCTATAAGGACACGATTGTGGAATAAGATAGATTGGTGAGAGAGACGAATCCTTGAGGAGGTAAGGCCTTGAGGATCGTGGAGACTATATACTACGGGCACGTGCCTCCGGCACGTGACTGACGGCCATCTAAGGGGTGTCCGGGGGTTGTCCTGAGGGCAACCTGAGGTGACCTGCAATAATATCCCTTACACTTAGCTCCTATTAAGGACGGATACTACTAGAAGTATATTACGGCTAAAGGCTTTCCTAGCAGAGTTAAAGACTTCTAGAGGCTTGTTTTGAACCCTACTGCCCTAATAAAGCTCGTAAGATATTACTTAGTATAAGGCTAAGACCAATAGAAACGAGCTACCTTAAAGGATACTGATATTACCTGCTATATAGAACTAGAGGATACAGTTACCGCGCGTCCCTATAAGTGTCTAATCGCCCTGGCTGTAAAATAGGGTCTATAGTATAGCTTCTTTAAACGCCTAAGAGTACCTCTACAACGTTAAGGCCTAGGAAAGCGCAAGGCAAAGACAGATAATGGGTCAAGACAAGTCAGGGCACGAGAAGACCAGAACAGCGATTCTACAACACGGTCAGAATCAACCTCTTCACAAGATGTCAACGACCAAGGGTCTCCACAAGATGTCGACGATCAAGGGTCTCCACGAGACGTCGACGACCAAGGGTCTCAGCCGAGCAGGGTGATATTGGTACAGCTACAGGTACCTGCTCGTACAGAGGGAAGATATAGAGATCTATTAGAACGGATACTGGCAGCTGCTGACAGAGAGGAAAGAAGAAGAGATGGCCGTAGGGTTACTCCTAGCGATCCTCCTGAAGATCCTTATGGTGGATACGTACTTAGATGGAGGATTGGATCTACTCCTACTACTGAACGACGGAGGAATCGGATGCGTTATTCGGACGGTTGATCGGTCCATACCTCTGAACTTAATGGACGACATCAGGACCGCAGCTCTAGCGAGAACCCTTATGGATCAGCTACTAGTGAGGAGCTTCAGCTTCGACGACCACTCTCTAGTGAGGATCTTTAGCGGAGGAGAGGCGATGGAAGGTTGATACAATCGTTGACTCAACACCACGCCAAGACTGGTGATACAGCTTTGACCCGTAAGCAAGCTTAAAGCTTGGGGGGTGTGTCGAACTGCCGCCTACTGCCTACCTGGTGGCAATTTGTCGTCGTTAGCTTTGTCGTCAGCCTGTGACTCATGTCTACCTTTTTGCCACCCAAGTCATGTATATATAGTCACTTTTCTTCATAGTTTAATCTACACACGAGTCCTTCCTTTATGACCTAATTTTCCGGTCAACACAATTCAATTCGATGATTTTAGAGCGCCAAGCAATTCATTCAAGTCCGAGGTTGTTGGAAGACTTGAAATGCTTACTGCCATGCCTGCTCGTGTGGGGATCAAATTGATGAGGATCTAGGCTATTTATGTAGGGGGAGGAACCCCCCTATAGAACCCCTGAACTAGGCCTTATTTGGCTTTCGACATCTGGAGACCATTCTCCGGTCTCCTCTCTCGCTTATTGCTATACTAACACAGTCATGGACGTATAATATCCCAGGTCCACCCGTGTGGAAAGGGTAGAAATGCTACGTGAAGAAGATTCGAAATTTTTCAAAATTTCAGGTTACCTACGGTTATTGTCGCAAGTAGGGAAAACCACGTACAAATCTACGTAAATCCGCACCTTTTGTATAGTGAGTTAGGTAGGCAGCTGGTTTGCTCATCAGTTCCGCAATATGCACTGTGATACTAGCGACGGTCAAGGCATTTGTGTTTCTATTGGCCCAACGTCCATTTGTCTTGGCGTACGGGGGAACCTAATTTGAAGGATACGACAAACTAGGAAAGGTCGGCTTGGCACGAGTTGGATAACACGCCCTCAACATCGAGTCCTCAGCCTCGCCCCTCACACACCCAAAATCCCCTCAAAGAACGGATAGGTCCAGGATGTCATTCTCAAATACTAAATCCTCACCATCTTCATCCGGGCTCCATCCCCGACCATGGAGCGATCCAGTCTTGAACAAGCAGCCTCCAACCGGGTTGAAAGTGAAGAGTACCATCCTCGCGATTCACGTGATCATCAACTCCAGCCAAATTATCACGGTTTCTACCCTTCTCCCACCGAGTCATTGCTTCAGGGTCTCTGGCCTAATCTGAACGGGAAAGGCGGTGCCATTTTTGGTCTTACTAGTCCTTCCACAACAGAGCACATCGCACCGGGAAAGGCTGACTTTCCTCAGTCCATCATGGGTGGACCCTGGCTGGGAACGAGCAAGATATCACCTCTGCACAATGAATTCATTTTTCAAACCCGGAGCAATGGCTTCCCTAACGACGATCAGCACCATCAACGCCCTTTCGCTGGCCTTGTAGGCAATCACGAAACCCCAACAATTTTCACCGACAGCTACGATGTTACAGTGCTGCTCCCATCCAATAATCATACGCTACTAGAGCACTATACCTGGGAATCATGGGAGCTTTCAGGAAATGCGGACATGGATCTCGTATATCCTCGAGCAGATCAGGATTATCTGGAGGAAGATGTTACAATGACTTGCTCCGAGCTTGAAATCAACCAACAGGATCCACTTTGGACATCTTGGGTTGATAATTATCTAGGAGATACTGTTCCTGGATCACCAAGTCAACAATTCACGCTATCCTCAGCTCTAGCTCGCGGTGAGAAGCCTTCAGCGGCTCTGTACTCCGGGTCCAAGTTATCTGTGCAGCTAAAAGGCGCCAGCTCGAATGCCATTAAGCCGAAAAAGTCAAAGTCTCAACGGAAGGCCCCTGGCTTATCTAGAATTCCTGTGGAAAGTCGGCGGATACTTGAAGATCATTTCCAGAAGAACCCGTACCCGCCTAAAAATGAAATTGCAGAATTGGCTCAGCTTGCTGCGCTGAAACCCAATACAGTCAAAAATTGGTTCAATAATACTAGAGCTCGTAACTGCTTTCCCGGTGCGCCTACGAACTTAGTCTTTATCATTATTAGCATTTAACTGACCTCGCTTATCAGACAATAGACAATCATCTATTGTCGACACAGGTAAAACCACAAGGCTGTCATCCGAGCAACCAGCAGCGCGGCACATGGCTCATACAAATACTCCAGAGGCTGAAGCAACGTCTGTCGCATCCCAATCCTCAAGTATATATTCTCTTAAGAGATATCTAGCAACATCTATCGAGAACGAAGCTGCCTCAGCATTGGCTATCGAGGATGCAGTTTGTTTAAGTAGATCAAGCAGCGGCGCTTGGAACCCAAAAGACAATTGGTGGGATACTGAACAGATGGCTGATACACCCCCCGAAGATTCGATCGACAATTTCTCTGACTCTCTGGTTCCGAGAGTTTCAAGTTGGAACAGTTCTATTTCAATAGGCTCTTCCGATGCTGGTTCGGTTTCCTCTTATAACTCAGAACGGGCTCGTCGTCGCGGGCGGAGGCGCTACCTACGTGATTCATACGACGCTCTTAAAGAAGCTAATAAAAGACAAAAGTATCTCCAGTCCCAGAAGCCTCCTTTCTTCTGCACCTTCTGTGGGAGCTCATACCCCACCAAATATGACTGGAAACGGCATGAAGAGTCTGTACACGCGAGTCCGATCACTTGGATCTGTCTTCCGTCTGGGTGGTCCCAGTCTCTTCAAAAATGCCCTTTTTGCAGCGAAATCTCGCCTCCTTTAGGACACATGTCAGCCCACGATCACTGTGATTGTTTGAATAAACAAGAATCGGAACGAACCTTTAATCGGAAAGACCATCTTCAGCAGCATATTCGTCGCGTTCATTGGAAAAGATGTAGCGGACAGCTTGCAGACCTGGTCGATACTTTGAAGGCTTGGCAACGCCCGGCCCCACCCTTGTTATCAGGCGACCCAGCACTGCACTGCGGTTTTTGTGGCTGGCACCTTGAATCTTGGAAAGATCGCGTCGAGCATGTCGCTGATCATTTCCACGAACGAGTAGACCTGTCTATGTGGTGGCCAGATCGAAAGGATAACACCCGACATTCCCCTACACCATCATTGACAGTTTCTGCAGACACGGCTCCCATATGGTCTTGCAGCATCCTACCAGGGGTCAAATCCTTGTTTGACCGCGCAGAACAAGACCCTCAGGAATGGAGATGTCGGCTCTGCTATGAGAATGTTCGTGACACCCACAACGACTGGACAAATCGATCTGAACATGCCGAGAAACACCGATACAGAGGATGTAGCCAGCTGGCATTCAAGAAATCGGCTAGTTTCGTAGGACACTTGAAGAGATTCCACGGGCTGGAGAGGCACAATCCACAGTACATCCTGGACGCTTGCTACCATAATCCGGACGCGCCGAAGCTATCCCAGCATTAATGCAAATGTTTCTTGATTTCTCGTCTACATCAAACACGATGATACCCTGATAGGGATACAACTTTCAGATCGATCAAGCATATAGTTGCTCCGTCCAATGGCTTCATACGAGTCGGTGACAGTGGGCGTTGGGCCCCGGCTTAACTCAAAATTCACAGAATGCTAAAACTCGCTACAGCGCCGTCGCGTGCTCCTAAATGCCGGCGGGGTTCACATGCACGCGCTTAAGAGCGGGTCCGGCGCCATCTGGACAGTAGAAGTCTTTAGGGATGGATTGCTTAGTAGGGGTGTTAACGACATTTTGCGGCGTTTCAACATAGTTAGCGGGTATGTACTCATTATGATCTATGAATGTAACTGAGGAGTTAACTCGAAAATTAGTACACCCGTTTAGGCAGTAATGTAGATGACTACAAAATACAGTCAATCATCAGCACATCTCCAAATATTGTAGCAGTTGGCTGCACGAACGGAACGATCCATGTTCTAGATATCAAGGCTGGCGTTTGTCTTAGAAAGTTCGCTGGCCATCAAAGGGCTGTGATTCAGCTGAAAACAATGAACGACATGCTACTTTTATTATCTTATGATGGCACCTGTCCGGCGTGGGACATCTCCACTGGTAAATGTATATACGTCTTAGAAGGTCATTCTGGTCCTTTCTACCCTATCACATTCACCAACGACAAAGTCCTTACAGGAGACTTAGACTAGACTGTCAGGGTATAGTCCTTGTCGGACGGGTAAGCTGACTTACTCTCTCAAAAAAATCAGGCTGACTCAAAGCCTTTCCTAGTTCTGCAGTTGCCGTCCTAGACGGATGCAACACTTGTGTAAACAACATATCGATTTACCAATACGTGGTTATTGTAGGGTGTACCGGTGGAAACATCCGAGCTTGGTCACCTGATTCCTGTGAACAGATAGGTCGCCGCGACCAGAAATTAACCATAGTGTGGTCACGCTTGACGTACTTTGATGGTCTTCTTGTCACCGCCGGTATGAGTGGCGTTACATCTCAATGCTGCGGGCTAGAGTCTGCGATAAGAATCATACCCTTGGATGATGCAGGTAGGCTACCACCAATATCGGTATAACTAGTTGTATGAGAAGGGGGTATATCTGACCTATAAGGAGGGAAATCTATGCCCTTTAGGCTTTAAGATCCACTTTTATTGAAGTTTTACTGCTTATTCACCCTACACGTGATTATTGATATAACAATACCATTGGCATTACGATATATTTGGCGCCAAAACCGATATCGTACTAAGGAGATTTGCCTGTATATAGCACTTGCACGGCATTGCGCACGACCTACAAGCCAGCTTGCTTGCTTATTCCTAACTCTGGTCACGGACCGTGGGAAAAGGCAAGGGCAACAATGGGAATTAAATGGAGCATTTGGAGCATACGAATGTTCGTCTTGTCCATCGATTACGTCTCGTAATGCATCAATATGTTATAGAACATGCATTTAAAGCCTACAAATGTGATAGCTGAAAAGCACCATGAAAAGATTGACACACAAATGCACATTTGACTCATAAAGAACAGTGTGCATTATATATAACTAATATGAATGTAAGATCATGCTACACTCACACTAATTCTCGTCACTCTCTGAATCTGCTCTGGGATGACAGTATGCCCTGTTGAGCCTGTTCGGCTCGGATACTCCTCAGAATGTCCCGCCGTAATAACCGCCTGGTGCTGAGGTGTAGAGAGTTCGATGGAGTTCTTAGCGCCTCCTTCTGAAGGTTCTCTGAGTTGGGAAAAGGTGGTACGCTTGTAATAGCTGGATACACCGCGACTGGAGAAATACTTGTCATCCGTGCCACCATATACATACTTACGAATGAAGAAAGACGAGATGCCTGGTAGTGACCCGACAACCACTGAAGTGGCCACCTCAACCATTGTGAGAACCATGATGTATCTAACATTGGCTTGTGCGTTGTTACCGAGTAGAACAGCTCGGATGATGCTGACAGCGATAACAATGACGGCTAGGCCATAAACCATACCGACAGCGATGCGGAGACGACGTTCCCGAAGTTGTAGGAGGGCTGGGTATGGAAGGATACACACTAGACTTCAATATTAGCGAATTTCTTGGTTCCGAGAGATCATAGGATAGGTCAGAAAGTCGGCCTTCTGAGTTTCCGTTCTCCGCGAAGTGATTTGAAAGTAGACTCACGCCAAATATCTGTGCCTATATTGAGTGCGGTATGCAACCACTGCCGTTTCAGTCAGCATGCCCCAGAGAACACAGAGGTGCTTTCCTTACAAAATCCCATTCTCTCATGATCGGTGGACATGGTTTTGCGCGTCCCAGCGGTGCATCCCACCTCCGATGAATTGGTACGCATCCAAGAAGAAACACTATATATGCTCCAATCAAGGAAATGACCATGAAATACAGGGAGCGGATAGCCCAGACATGGGTCCCAGGTATCTTGGTTGAAAGTCGGATATGAAGCAGATTGACAGAAATTTTGACGCTCCAAAGAGCCGTTAAGTAGAAGAAAGTACCGGCAAAGAAATACTGCCCAGATATAAATGGTCAGTTTCTCGGTAATTGAGAAGGGCAGCGTAGGAGACGGACTGCGTTCAATCGTACAGCATCTTCCGGCGTTTTGATAGCTGCGAGTATTTCAAACATCTTTATTTGTAATGACCCAAGAGTTATCTGCATAACCTAAAGTGTTCAGGGATGTTAGAAAGTGTTAAAAATATTTCGAGCATCCCAGGACATGCACGAATACTGAGCAAATTGTCCAACCAGATACAAGAGCGGATGGAGACCCAGTTGAGATGCCAAGAGAAATATTTGACTAACCAGAGCAAATATTAGAGTAAACTCTAACAAGGCGAACTGTCGCGAGACGACGACGCGCATGTAGAAGCGCAAAGCGCATACTGCGAAAGAAATGAGGCAACAAAGACCGATCAATACCTGTGACAGCGAGACACGACGTCAACGAATAAAGCACGAAGCAGAGTGCGTCTCTAGGCTCTGCCCGCGGGGGTGGGGGCGTACTTGGCCTGTTGCGACCATATCACCGAGAACTTCACTTCAAAAATTCGAGGTAGTCACGAAGGCAGCGTCAAGGAAGGGCAAACACGGCCTGGAATAGAGGCCTGGGTATGACGGATATGTAAATAAAACGTAGAGCGGTCAGCCTTACAGGCGGGGGAATGTGACGGCTGGCGAGCGATCAAACGACTTGCTCTTACAGCGCATGAACCTTAATGAACCTTAAGAGGCACCCGGGGATCTGGGGACGGTATCACCGAAGTTTATCCCACAGCTTAAGGCATAGAAGGGGTGAATAATGGCCATGCAAGGTTCGTGAGAGGCAGTGTGATGCATGAAACATGCGGCATGCACGCATGAGAAAGTCGGTCAGGGTGACGAAGCAGAACTGCCCATCTGAAGATTTCCCAGGAAATGGACGCCAATTGGCACGTCTGACAGCACTAATTGTACATGAATCAGTCTAGCGTGCCTGGCGCAGTCTCGGGAAACTTTAAGTCGTGGAATTCCCCACCCTTTTGAGATGAGGCAAGCCCGGCTGATGAGGCTTGTGAGTTCGGTCTCGCGTTCGGTCTCGCGACCCAATAAATCTAAATTGCCATCCATATAACGTAATTCACGAGCAAGTGGGCCACCCGAGCATGTGGGCCACCTTAAAACCCCACCAAAAATTAGAGAATTTATACTTTAATATCTCAATAACCACTTAATAATAAATTTTAATAATTTAGATTTGGACTTTTATATACACTCTATAGCTTCTATTAAAGTTTTATAGTAATTAGTTAAGTAGTTTTTAAGATATAGTAATTTAGCTTTATTTTGGCCCCCAAATTATAATATCTTAAAAACCACTAAATTAATTACTATGCAACTTTAATAGAAGCTATAGAGTGTATATAAAAGTCCAAATCTAAATTATTAAAATTTATTATTAAGTGGTTGTTAAGATATTAAAGTATAAATTTTCTAATTTTTGGTGGGGTTTTAAGGTGGCCCACTTGCTCGTGAATTACGTTATCCATAATAAAGACTTTTTTTATGGGCGACAGTATTCTTATATGCCTTTTCGGTATATACATATGCCGCTTTTCGGTGCATACACATGCCCCTAAATTAGGCTTAGTACTTGCCTAAATAGGCTGTTTAGCATGTTTGCAAGCTAATATTTTAAAACATATTTTTTTGTAAATTAAGTCATAAATATAACCTTGGAATCGCCTGTATATTTGCCTATTATCTATATAATTAAGGCCTCTTGCGCCTAGAGCGTAAAGGTAGTATATAGACCACCTATAATATAATGTTGCCCAAGAGTATTAAGCCCTAGGGCCCTTCCTCCACGCCCTCCGTGTTAGGTGAAACCTGAGTAGATAGTTACATAGCCGCAAGATATAGGCGACCCTAGGGCAACTTAGGGGTGACTTGCCTGTAAGGTACGTGTAGGGCACGTGCCTAGGGAAACCCTTCCTACCTCGCACATAGACTCCTCCTTTTCCCTTAAGGATTCGTCTGTATATACAATATACCCTATTGTTCCATTATTGAGCTCCCTATCCATATCCTTACCTTACATTTAAATCCTTACTAATCCCCTTAGGAGGATAGCCGGTTTAATTTTTCTATAATACCTCTAAAAAGAAAACCGACGCCTGCACCCAACAGTAATATACTAATAATATAACCGCCAAACGCCTTAGGATCTAGTGCAGACAAAACTGCTAGAAATATACTAGCAGAATCTAAGCCACCTTCCAAACCTTAAAACGATTAGCTACCTATAAACACTAGAGACTAGTTTAACTTATATATCTAGGCTTAATAGGAGCTTAGCAAAATTACCAGTGTCCCACTAAATACTGCTAATACAAAGGAGCTAGACGAGCTGGCTAAGAAAATAGCCAACTTATAGAGCATTATTAATTCGACAAAGCCCTCCCGTTACCTCTCTAGTAAAGAGCACAAGTTACGTAGCAAATGTATACACTAAATAAATCTCAACGCCCTGGTTAAGAAGTCACCACCTAATATTAGTGGTACTACTTAACAACATTTTAACCGCTGGATTGCCGCAGTTAAGAACTAATTTAAGGTTAATAACGCTAACTACAACTATAAGTAATACACGCGCTAGGCTATTAAAGGTCTTATAAAAGAGAAGACAATTACCTAACTAGTTTATTGCCAGCTAGGCACTAAAGACAAAGGTCCTTTACTATAGGATAAGTTTAAGACTATAGTCTAAGACCAGATTAGGAACCCTATAGTAAGATACTTTAATAATGCTACTACGTACTATATAGCTGTTATAAAAAAGAACTAGAGGTTTAACGTCTTCCTAGCCCGTATACGTAGCTTAGAGGACCTCTTCTTATATACCCCTTTTGTTAATCCTAAGCAATAGGTAGACTTTTAGTTCTTATATCTCCCAGCCTACCTATAAGCAGAGCTCTTCCGCCAGAACTTTGCCTAATAGGTAAGAACTACTAAGGACCTCTTTAATAAAATCCGCTATGTAAAGCAATTACTTAATACTATAAAGCTCGCGGAAGACCGCGTAAGCGGCAGCGGCAAATTATCGCGTATAAAGCGCGGTCGTAGTATAGGCTCCATAGAGTTAGGTTCAGGGAACAGAACCTAAAAAGGGCGACGCTTTAAGTAAATGTCTAGGGAGAACACCTAAAAGCCGGAGGGCTTAGGGGACCCCCTAGACGCCAGTGCTACGCACACAAGTTAAAAGAGACCTATAGGTAACCACTGTAAAGAATACTGGAAGTAAGCCAGTAAAGACAAGTTAGGCTAGCTTTTAGAAAACCTAAAGCCCTAGTAGCACATCTCTCTTAACTGTAACTAGGGCCTAATACAGAGGGAGAGAAGAAATGCATTATGGTATATATTGCGATGGATACGCCCTAGGGTAAAGTCCGCCTATATTGCTTATACAATAATAGGTGCCAAATTAACCTTATTAACCAAGATGTCGTCTATAGGTTTAACCTGCCTATAAGCTACGCGCTATATTTATATAAACCTATTATATGTTTCCTTAATAGCAACCAGATAATAATCTAGGATGCTTATAATCTAATAGTTACCACTAGCGACTTCTAGGGTACCCCTCGCACTATTAGCCCCCAGACCTTTTAGGGTGGCTTATTTGATGGTTATAATATAGTTCTTAAATAGGATTGGCTCGCGGAAACAGATCTATTAATTAGCTTTTAATCTAGACAATTTGTCTAGGGTACTTTGGACCCTAAACACCTCTAAATAGTTACCCTTAATGCGCTTCTAGTAGATATTAAGGCTAGCGAAATAGTCTATTTACTATAGCTAAAAGATTCCCTCTTTACCCTAGTCGCGAACATAATAGAGGACCTGTTATTACTAGCAGCGAGTACCTATATAGACTCTCCATCAGCAAAATATGGTACCCTTTCAATAGCCTCAATGGTTGGTGGTTGACGCAATTGGCGCGCAGTTGAGGTTATTTGGCAACTCGACCGACTAGCCTATGTCGTGTTTTTTTGATACGCAGCCTGCGCGCAGCCTGCGCGCAACCTACGCGCAACCTGCCAGTAATCTGCATATTTAGCAACTATAATTATATTTACCTCTTTTATACTAATAACATATTTTAAATAAATAAAAGCTACTTTAAAGCTATTTATAAGGCTAGTAAAATAAATAATATTATTTTAGATAATTTAATATAATATAGTAATGGTTCTCTTCTACCTATCTACCTATTAACTTACCTACCTGCCTATATTGCCTACCTGCCTATATTGCCTACCTATCTACATTGCTTACCTGTTTATATCTACCTACCTATTTATATCTGCCTACCTATCTATATCTGCCTACCTATTAGCATCTGCCTACCTGTTTATATCTACTTACCTATCTATATCTACTTACCTATCTGTATTGCCTACCTATCTATATTGCCTACCTATTTGCATCTGCCTACCTGTCTATATCTGCCTACCTATTAGCATCTGCCTACCTATCTGTATCTACTTACCTATCTATATCTGCTTACCTGTCTATATCTACCTACCTATTAGCATCTCCCTATTTGTGCCTACCTATCTATGCTACCTTGATTTGATTAATTGATTGAATTATTTATAGTACTTGCTAGCTAGTCGTTATCGTCTAGCTCTAGCGATAGTTATCTGGTTCTAGCGACAGTTATCTAGCTCTAGCGACAGTCGTCTAGTTCTAGCGACGGTTATCTGGTTCTGGTAACAGTTGTCTGGTTCTGGCAACGGTCGTCTGGTTCTAGCGACGGTTGTCTAGTTCTGGCGACGGTCGTCTAGCTCTGGCGACGGTTGTCTAGTTTTGGCGACAGTTGTCTAACTCTAGAGACGGTTGTCTAGCTCTAGCAACGGTTGTCTAGCTCTAGCAACGGTCGTCTGGTTTTGGTGACAGTTATCTAACTCTAGAGACGGTTGTCTGGTTCTGGCGACGGTTGTCTGGCTCTAGCAACAGTTGTCTAGTTCTGGCGACGGTTGTCTGGTTCTAGTAACAGTTATCTAGCTCTGGCGATAGTCGTCTGGCTTTGGCAACGGTTGTCTAGTTCTAGTAATGGTTGTCTGGTTCTAGCAACGGTTATCTAGTTTTAGCAATAGTTATCTAGTTCTAGCAACGGTCCTCTACTAGCTGCCGTTCTAGTGCCTCCCTAGGTAGAGAGGATGTAAGGAAGGAAAGAAGGGTAAAAAAATAAGGCGGCTACATAGGTAGAGACACGTATAGACGCTATTGGGAATATAGCGGGGACCCAATATAGAGCTTCGTGTAGAGCCTCTGTACGCAGAGCTTCGCGCAGAGCCTTATGCAGAGCCTCTATACGTAGAGCTTTGTATAGAGCTTCGTGTAGAGCTTTGTGTAGAGCTTCCGTATACAGAGCTTCGCGCAGAGCCTCGTGCAGAGCTTCGTGCAGAGCTTCGTGCAGAGCTTCGTGTAGAGCTTCGTGCAGAGCCTCGCGCAGAGCTTCGTGCAGAGCTTTGTGCAGAGCTTCGTGCAGAGCTTCGTGCAGAGCTTTGTGCAGAGCTTCGTGCAGAGCTTCGTGCAGAGCTTCGTGCAGAGCTTCGTGCAGAGCTTCGTGCAGAGCTTCGTGCAGAGCTTTGTGCAGAGCTTCGTGCAGAGCTTCGTGCAGAGCTTCGTGCAGA
>Ga0307507_10000555_pt1 | contig 80070 bp, 18 predicted proteins | sample 7_EM_MG_FD_207223 | JGI IMG/M metagenome (GOLD analysis project Ga0307507, IMG submission 207223) | Populus trichocarpa ectomycorrhiza microbial communities from riparian zone in the Pacific Northwest, United States - 7_EM | ecosystem: Host-associated > Plants > Roots > Unclassified | place...
ACCCTAGCTTTGGATAAGCTAGAGAAGGAAGCAGTGGTTCCCAAGGAGTTCAAAACATCTAAGGAGGAGGACGTGCTGTAGGCCCGCAGGGCCGCAGCTACGTGCAAATATGGCAAATCGGGGTTTTCCATCCTACTGAGGCTGCTCATAGGGTTTTTCCTCCCCCAACTACAGGGGTTTTCTTCCTGTAAATACATAAGTTTTCCCCCCTGTGCGGAGTAGTCTGCGTGGGCCAGTAGGATCCGTATCAGACGTTAATCAAAGAGTTACTACTATATAATATAATACTATAAGAAGAAATAGGAACGTTACCATTTAAGGTAAATTATGGGTATAAGCTAAGATTATCATTATTGCTACGTTAAGTAAAGAAAATGAGTAGCATAGCTAAAGAAAGAATAGAGACTTTAGTAAATCTTTATATAGACCTTAAAGAAACAGCTAAACTAGTACAAGAATAAATAAAAAGGTACTATAATACTAAGAGATCTAAGGGACTAGATCTTAAGGAGGGAGATAAAGTATAGCTACTACACAAAAATTTTAAGAGTTGATAACTAAGTAAGAAGTTGGACCACGTTAGACTAGGACCTTTTAAAATTATAAAAAGAATTTTATTAGTTATGTACAAGCTAAACCTACTAGCTAAAATAAGAATTTACCCTATATAGCATGTCGCAATGCTAGAACTAGCATATGGAAATATTAAGCCACTAGTCTACAAGGCAGACATATATAGAGGATAGGAAAAAGATAAATGGCAAGTTTTAAAGATTGTTAGTTATAAGAACGTAAATAATAAAACATAGTATAAAGTAAAGTGGATAGGCTATAATAAGACTACCTAGGAACTACTAAGCAACCTAGAAAATGCTATAAGAAAGGTATAAAAGTATTAAAAGAAAGCAGGTGTCACGGGACTCACTCGTTCTCACGTCTCTGCGCGTCTTTGACGTTCTTGACCCGTGCTCACGTTCGTCCCGAGACACCTACGCACGTTCCCCTACAGCCCCTATTTATACCCGTACCTGGCACACGAAGACTCTTCTTCTTCATCCAATGTCTTTGTATTAACCACGCATAGTTACGTGTACGTAGCCTTCTCAATTACTACCTCGTTTAGTGCATTGTATCCCGGCTCGTGCCTACTCCGTGACAGCAGGTTAGGAAGCATTAAAAAAGGATTGCTAAAAGATAAGTTACCTAAGGGGGACCTAAGAGGAGTAACTACTATATTACTTAGAGTTGTTTCCTTCTCTAGAAACTCTACTTATTTATTACCTAGCTTAGATAGACCCTATTAAACAAGTTTCTACTCCTTAGAACAAACCTTCTTATAAACCTTAAGACGGGTTAACCAAGCAAAGGCAGCCTGCTAAACCTTAAAGGAGCGACATTAAGCCTTAAGGGCTAGAGCAGTCTCTTCTAAGGACCGGTAGAGTTTAGTATAAGCAGCGGCTAGCTCTAACTTAAGCTTCTTAGCGGCAGATTAAATATAAAACCCTATAACAAGTTACTTAGGGAACTTAAAGACTACTAAGAGTTATAGGACGCGTACACTTAGCGTTAAAGACGGAGCAAATATTATAAAATAATTAAATGTTTGCTTTAGTGCACTCTAAACAAGAGGATAGTTGTTAAGATAAAGGACTTGCTAGCGCAATATAGACCAACCCCTCTTTTACACAACAAGAATATAGAGACAGTATAGTCTTACTAAGTAATAGTATGGCAGCAATAGTGCGAGCATAATATTACGCTTATAAAGAAGGAGATGCTTTAGGTATAATAAGTAAGTATATTAACTAGGTTAATTAAACGGACATTACACCTCTAGTAAACGACTTAAAGATATTAGGAATCTTTAAGGACAAAGATAAAGAGGAGGGAGATAGTGTTACGGACAGTTTAAGTATAATATTATAACTACTTGGAGAGGAGTTGGCGGAAGCTAGTTGGTTAATATAGGTATAGTCTAGGATGGAGCCGGTGGAACCATATAATAAGGAATGGTAAGCAAGTCACATAATATTATACGCAGTATACGCAGTGTATACAGTATATGTCTATGTATAACACGTATAACACATACCTTATATACAAAAGGGGATTTCTTAGGCGTATAGTTGTGTATTTAAAGGACCTTAGTCCCTACTATAGATAGTTCTCTCCTTGTAGTAAATCCCAGAATACAATTGGAGTTAATCTATTAGGCAACCACTCCACCAGTTATTATTATATTGTTGACCTGTTTATATCTACATACCTGGCCCAATAATAGGACCCACTGTAGTTCTTGCTATAAGGTTCCATTACAGCTAAGGCTACTAAGGACTTTATTAATAATATATTAAGGTTAGATTATAGATATAATATAGTTTTGTCTAAAATATAACTTATATCTTATACAACCTCCATCCCACTAAAAGCATTCACCTACCTATTTTAAAGAAAATTCTCGGTCTATATCCTAATTAGATCCTTCTTATAACTATTAGAAGTCACTTTACCTTATTATAAAATTGCATATTTAGACTATTAAGTAGTGTCTATTCTATATTAGATTATTAATATAACCTAAATATATACCTACGGTGCTCATATAAGAGTTATTACAGTTATTCTCTTAGGGCTAAAAGGGATTTAGCGGCAACTAATATAGTTAGGTTAGATTAAGATAATAATATAGATAGAATATTAATAAATACCTCTCCTGTTCCAGACTGCTAGTTCTTTAAAGTCTATAGCTATATTAAATCCTTAATAAAACCTTAATATAACCTTAGTATAACCTCCAAAACTCACCTTATCTATATCATCACTCAGCTCTTTTAAAATTATAATAAATAGAATAAAGTATTTAATTAAAACTCTCAAACAGCTCTATTAATCAGAATATATTGCTGTTATTAACTCTAAACGTAATATAATAAGAGTTGAATTATGTACCAAGTAAGGCTGTATCGGCGTCAGATTATCAACACTAGCCGAGGTTTTAGCGCCTTGGCGAGCACTAACGGAGCTTTCGGCAACACTGGCCGAGCTATATACTCGTAGTATGCGCAAAAGAAGAGTCCTTTTTACGCCAAGCAGTGGCACGTAAGGAAATTGCCGCCTGGTTGTGGTTCTGGGATGACTTCAGCTGAATTTCAGCCACACCTCTTGGCAGGGGTCGTGAATCTACAAAAGGCGCAGACTGCCTCACCCTGCTCCGATCTTCTCCTTTACCGAGTTCGGCTACGAAGTACATTAAATCCGATCGTCAAGATGGTGTTTTTCATGTTTGGACCCAGCTATGATGCCTGGGCATTGGGCAACGGGATGTGGACCGCATGGAGCGATAACCTCGATCCTGGACTCAAGAAGCTTTTTGAAGGCTCTGAGCTCAGCGGAGACACCATCGATTGGGTTTCGACCGCCACCGATGGCAAGATCTACATGCCTTTCTTTCCGAGGGTTCTGGGTTATAGGGGTCTTTACGTGAACAAATCTGACGGTGCAACTTCCGGTAAGCTACCTCCAGAATGTCAGGATTTCAGTTACGGCTAACCAATTCTAGTTTACAGAACTCAGGATCCCACCCTTTTAGCGGATACGAAACCTGTTGTACTGGACACCTGGAGTTTACAGACTCGAACTGTTGAACATATCAGCTTTTCCTCCGGAGGAGGCTGGGTTGTGGCATACAGCGACGGTACACTGCGAGTCTCCTCGACTGGAACTTTCCCAGACTCGTTTCACAACAGCCTCGAGGGGCTCTTGAAAACAAGAGGATGTATGGATCCGCAGGAGACTACCATCAAATATGTCTTCTTTGGAGCGGGCGATACTTTCGTGGTCCAGATGAAGAATGGGCCGGTCAAGATGTTCGGAATTCCATCTAATCTGAAAGATGCTATTGTTGAGGCCAATGGGCGGGAGCAAATGCTTACAAAGAGTACGGTTCTCTGCCCGTGGGATTCACGCTTCTACTTTGCACATTTCCAGCCCTGGGACCGTTGGTCCACGGCATCGGGGCATTTTTCATGGAACATATGGCCAAACGGCCGGCTTTCCGATATTGTCCTGCGAGAAGTACTGGAGCGGCAAGTACCGGCCTCCTTTGACGCAGTAGTGCCATTCAATCAACCTCCGCCGCCTCTTGGACAATCGAACGGTTCAGCACCGGCCGCCGCTTCCAAGCCAAAGCCAACCGCTGTGCCCAAATCCCAACCACCCAAGGCCGCTCCGCCAAAACCGACTGCACCGGCCGCAAAGGGCAGTAACCCATTTAGAAAGGCAGCCACCAAGAACAACCCAACGCTGAATCCTAGATCTGTTTTCTCTAAGGAGGAAATTCAAATCTTCGAGACCGGATTCCGCCAGCTGGAGACCGATGGTTCGGGGAAAATGAACGCTTACAACGCAGTCCAGTTTCTTTCCAGTTGCGCTGGGAATATTGGAGGGGTAACCAACGACATGCTTAGACAACTGTGGGATAAGGTGGACAAGGACAATAGTGGTGATCTGGACTTCGAGGAGTTCCTGCATGCAATGGCACTACTAAAGAACCTACGAGATGGAAGAACCTTGAACGACGACATGACGCCCTCTGAAGCCGTCAAGACTGAAGAGAACCTAATCGACCTGCCCATAGATCCACCTCCTGCCTACAGTAGCTCCGTACCTTCAACCACCAATGACGCCACGAGCCGTGCCCCTGTGGCCACCCGAGAGGTCAACAACATCCTGATCTGCGATCTCTGCTGCTCCACCATCACCGAACTGGCCTACTCCTGCAACCAATGCAACGACTGGGACATGTGCCAAAGATGCCACGACAGCGGCAAAACCTGTCCCGGTGCGCATGCTCTTACCCTCACGAAGATCCAGCTGGGAGTGGACCTCGAGGACGCGCTCAGTGGCATGAACCTCAATGGCAAAACACAGGGCCAAAACAATCCCAAGAATAGCGGTGGGGGAAGTGGCGACAGTTCCAACCGAGAAAACGATGATGCCCAGCTCAAGGACTCTCTCATGGCGTCCATCATCACGGAGAAGCCAAATGTCAGATGGGACGATGTCGCTGGTCTGGAAGCCGCGAAACAGGAACTTCGCAGTGCAGTGGTGTTGCCAATCAAATTTCCCGAGCTGTTCAGCGGCCAGCGCAAGCAAAGGCGTGGAATGTTGTTGTATGGGCCACCTGGGACGGGCAAGAGTTTCCTAGCCAAGGCCATCGCCACGGAGGTGGAGTCGACGCTCTTCAGCATCTCGGCCAGCGATGTGATGTCCAAGTGGCTCGGTGACAGCGAAAGGTAAGCTTGCGGTCCAGCAGCAGCGAGACAGTTGACGCCCACTAACCCCCTCAGACTCATCAAGCAGCTGTTCAAGCTCGCCCGCGAAAAGAAGCCATCCATCATCTTCATCGACGAAATCGACGCCCTCTGCGGCTCCCGCGACGCGCCGGGCGCGAACCCGCTAACGCTGGGCCTCAAGACAGAGCTGCTCGTGCAGATGGACGGTGTGGGCAATGACAACGAGGGCGTGCTGCTGCTCGGCGCGACGAACCTGCCGTGGACGCTGGATCCCGCGGTGCGGCGTCGCTTCCAGCGCAAGATCCACATTTCGCTGCCGGACGAGAAGGCGCGCCGGCAGCTGTTCAAGATCAGCGCGGAAAAGATGGAGGTGCCGCTGGGCAAGACGGACTACATTGAGCTGGCGAGCATGACGGATGGGTTTTCGGGGAGCGATATTAGCAATGCGTTGCAGGATGCGCTTGATGTGCCGATTAAGACGGTGCAAAATGCGGGCTTTTACCGGAAGGTGAGTGGTGTCAAGTCCGCCAGACGTTTGTCCGCTAACGATTGCACCAGGTGCAAGAGGAGGGAAAGGAACTGTTCATGCCATGCGAGGAGAGCGACGGAGGTGCAATCAAAATGACATTCATAGATGTGCCGAGAGGAAAGCTCAAGGCGCCAGTGGTTCGAAGAGAGGACATATTTGCAGTTCTCCAGGATGTCAAGGCTTCGGTAAGCCAGGAGGAGATTAAGAAGTGCATGGAATGGACTGAGCAATTCGGATCAGAAGGTGCCTGAGGGCCGAACATGATATTTCGTTCTGAGATTATTTGATTGACCCCTTTTGAGCATTACGCTACACCGCGCCACATCTTCTGTAATATAAAAGTGAAGATCGTGTAATTTAGACTTAATTGGATTACTGCAGCCATGCGGAGTAAACTCCAGAGAGTTTGATGAGAGTGGACGTCCCAAAGCATCTTGTTCCTATCCGTAGTGTACGCCGGAGCCAAAGTCATGCTGCAAATAGCAGCAGTGGTGGCGCGCAGCCTTTCGCTGTTTCTGAAATCCGGCAAGTTCAGAGCGCGGATTGCTACAATTAGAAATAAGCAGATCTAGAAGCAGCGCATGAGTGCCCTGTCGCATAACAGAAAAGGGTCATTATGATGGCCAAATTATGAAGATATCTCTGAAAGTGACTCCCTCATCATCGTTTCCCCAAGTATGTGAGAGTATCGCACAGGGCGGGATGTTGTTGATCAGGCTGACATCGCCATTGCTCTTGAGCTCCAAAAGCCGCATGTTCGGAGCCAATGAGTATAGTCAGATAAGTGATCATGATAGATTGCAGGCATAAGAGGAGAAGAGGCTCAACTCCGAGCGCAAACTGTAGTCCGTCGCTTGGGTAAAAGGGCTGCTGCGGGGGTGAACGTTCGTTGGCGCGGGGTTGCTATATATAGGTTAAGTATTTACCAGACCCACAGCGGGGCTAGCTGCATGGCTAGCCGCTAGGTTAACGGCAGGTGGTATGGTCGGTGCCGTAGGGGTTGCAGATCTTACTGGGGCGCTATGGCCCGTTCTTGTAATACTTGTGTTCTAGTTGGCAGAGCTTCTAGTCTTGTACTGCTTAGTATATGCCTTAATTTGGCGGAGGCCCTAGTTAATAGCTAGGCACTAGTCCGTAAGTTCCTTTAGCGTCTATACGGTAGTATAAACCGGTAGTATGGCGCGCTATAGGTCCAGGGTAAGCTTGTTAAAGAGGTCTGGCATTAAATCTTCTTAAGGGATTTAAGCCTGTCCGGCTAGGTGTAGAAAGCGGGTCTAAAAGACCAAGAAGGTCTCTGTTGTTTTTATATTAAGGGCTTTATAGTTAAGGCGGGCGTTCTATATCTTAAAGGGGTCCTTATAAATAAAAGACAGGTGATTAATTATCTCTTCTCTAGAGAGGAAGGGGTCTGCCAAGTCCTAGGCATATCGCGGACATAGATGCATCTATGCATCCCCGCCAGTGCGGCTAAAGACGTAGGCCATTTTAGCTTAGGTAGTAGGGAAGTAGTCCGTATTAACTTTAAGCTTGTCTTATAGTTAAAGCTTCCAATTATTAAATATAGGGTTAGTTCCGTCTGTAAGCAGTGGGGGGTTTATAACCTTCGCGGACCATAACAATGCTAATACTATACGTTAAGCTAGGGCCTTAAGGACTGTAGCAAGTCTCTAGGTGTTTAATAACTCCTTACTAGGTATAGGGGTGTCTCTGGTTTTAAGCAGCTCTTAAAGCTATTTAATTTTGGCATTAGCTACTATTGTTACGGACAGCTTAAGTATAATGTTACGACTACTTGGGGAAGAGTCGGCGGAAGCTAGTTAGTTAATACAGGCACGGTCTAGGATGGATTTAGTGGAACTATATAACAAGGAATAGTAGCTAAGGTTATATAATATAATCTGTATAATCTATATAATCTATATAATCCGTAACGGAGTAGATAGAGCATACGTACCTTATAGAGCGAAGGGATTTCTTAAGAGTAAGGTTGTGTATTTAAAGGACTACTATCCCTACCTAGATAGTTCTCTCTTTATAGTAAATCTTAGAATATAATTAGAGTTAATTTGTTAGGTAACCACTCCACTAGTTATTATTATGTTGTTGACTTTTTATTTACCTATACACCTAGCCCAATAATAGGACCTACCGTAGTTCTTGCTATAAGGTTCCGTTATATATTTACTACCTAGTTATAGTATTAATAAAGTCAAACAATATGCCACCTAAAGCACTAGTTGTGATGCTATTAACGGCAACAACTACCTTAGGATTAGGAAATACTAGTATGGTAGATACGGACTTATAAGTGGTTATAAGAGGTTAGTTATAGGAAATAGTTAATTACTTATTAGATAATAATAGGATACTTAAGAAACGCATTAATGGAATTAGCGTAGTAAAGGTTAAGTTACTATTAATTAAACAATTCTTAGGAGAAAGGTTAAAACTTAAAGGATTCCTTATATAAATGCACTTTAAGGTTATGCAGGAAGGAGTAAAGTTGGTAATACCTATAGATTAAGTAGTATACGCAGGGTTGTTCTCAACAGGAAGGGCACTAGAATGGTTTAAACCTTACTTTATAGAAATACAAGTTAGCGGTATAATAACTACTAACTAAGATATATGGTTTATGTTTACTAGTTAGAACGGGTTTGCGGAAAGACTAATATAAATATTTAGAGACTTAAAAGCGTTAACTATAGCAGAACGGAAGCTTTAAAACTTGGTATAACGTTCTTTAGCAATTAAGTACATAATATAGTTTTAGACACTTGTAATATAGGTTAAGTAGAATAATAAGGCGCTTATAGTATAGTATAAATAGGGACTTAAGGCTAAAGTCTAGAACGTAATTATTCTAATAGAAGATGTGGAAAGTCTATAAGACTTAATAGATTAGTTAATAAAGATTAATAATAGGATCTATTAAAGGGAATAAGCTAAAAAAGGGTAAGATAGAGTTCTATAGTTATATAAGGCGTAGAGTATGTATTAGTAAATATAGAGCTAAAAACTATAGAATGGTATAGAGCTAATAGACCTAAGTAGTACCAAAGAATCTAAAAGATAGATAAAGAAACTATAGAAACCTAAAGGTTAAGGATTAAGTAATTATAGAACTAAGGAGCAAAGGCTAAACTAGGGATCTTAATAGTAGAAGACGTTTAGGCGGACTCTATAATAAGAAAAATGGTTTAAAGATAGAGTTTGTATAAATTGCGGAAAATAAGATTATTTTACTAGAGACTATAGAGGTAGTTAGAGTAACTACGCGGTAAAGGGCACTAGGTTGTTAGAGTATAATAACGCAGATATAGGGATATTGCGCGGGACTAAGGAGTATTTAATTAAATACTTCGCGTTTTATTATAATAACGCATACCGAATTTATAAGGACGCTAAGTATAGCGTAAGCTATTGGCTATAAGAGCTAGAGTTAAAAGGACTTAAAGGAACTAGAGAGTTAGATAAAGAATAAGATTAACTCTATAAGCTAGATTAAGATGTTAAAGTAATATACAGATAAAGATTAGTAATAATAACAATAGAGTTAGAGTACTTATTAATTAATAGTAATAAAGAAGAAAAGGAGGTTAACTAGGAGCACTTATACCTTAGTAACGCAATAAAAGTAGAGACTAAAACCACTATAGAATGCGGATTAGTAACGGGTATTATAACACTATTAAATACGGTATTTATCGCTTTATAAAACGGAAGGAGTAATATTTAAAGATAATTAAGTAAGTAGACGACTGCTAGTACTAGCTTACTACTTATAAAAAGTAAAAGGCTATAGGTTTAAGATTCTTATAAAGAGATAAGGAAAGCTCTAGACTTATAGGACGCGATAAGGATAGCTTAAGAACCTATAATAAATAAAAACTAATGGGAAAGAGTAGTAACTTAGTTTAGTAATAAATAAATAAGTATAGGACGTAAGTTTAAGAACCACAAGTTTAGGGAATAAGTAAGAACATTATTAGGAAGCTAAGATTTTAAGAAATAAATAAGGACTATAGTAATTCTAGGTAAATATAGTATTTAGCCTAAAGATTAAAAAGTTAATACTAAGATTAAGAAGCAAGACGACTTTAAGGATTTAGCTATAAGACGCAGAAAACAGGAAACTATAGATAAATTTAGATAAAGAATTATTATATAGCAAGAGTAAAAGCTAGATAAAAGGTTAGCTATGCTAGGTTATATAAGGGATAGAGCGTTTATATAAAGAGTTACTAATAGGCCTAGTATAGGGACACCTAGAGTAAAGTGGTTAAATAAACTGGAACAAGAAGAGGATCTAGATATTCTAGTTAGGTTTAAAGAAAGACATACTAAAGGATATTATAACGCAGCGATAATAAGGTACTTTCTTATAGATAGACTATATATACTAAACCAGTTATATAGAAAGTAGTATAGGTAACAACATAATAATAAATGGGAAGACTTTTATATGTGGCTAGACAAAAAAGTTGTCTAAAACCAACCTATTATAGAAAAACATATAAGTCACATTAAAGGAGTGTTAATTATAACGTTAAGGAACCTAGAAAAGGGATTTAGGGACTAAAGAGGAGAATAACAAATCTTAGTACCCATAGCGGAAATACTAATAGTTAGGTTAACTAGGTATAGGTTTAAACTTAAGAATAAAGACAAGCTAAGAGTTAACTCAAGTCACCTAGCGTATTATATGTTATTATAGATAGCTTATATAGATAACATATGCAATATATATAGGGCACTAAAAAACAAAAACTGGAAATACCTAATAAGGATATATAGCACTAGAGGAAAAACAGTTTAGAGACACTAAGTATATATATAGATAGTACCTAGTAGAAGTATAGAGTTAAGGAGACCTAATACTTTAACCTAAAAAATTCCTTATAGAATAAACTAAGTATTAGCTAAAAGTGGACTAAGTATAGACAGGATCTAGCAGCTAATAGTTAGAAAAAGGGGAGGCCTATAGGACTAGAGGGAACTAGTAGTAGAGCCTTAGACCTTTAAAGTAATTTAAGGACAATATCTAAACTTAAGAGTTAAGTGGTAAGATTAACAGTTCAAAGCACTAATAGACAGTAGAGTAATAAGAAACTATATATTACTAGCAGCAGTAGAAAGGATAGGGTTACTATATAGACAAAAGAAATACCTATATCCACTTATAACGATTTTAGGAGATTAGATAGCCTATAGAGGAGGTATTATTAATCTTAAAATAGGACCTATTTAGTTAACTATTAAAGGGAGACCAGTTAGAATGTCTTTTAATATCTTATTATTAGGAAAAGATAAGGTAATACTAGGAATGCCTTAGTTACAGGAATATAGTCTAAAGATTAATTAGGTTATAAGTTAAGTTAATATTAAAGATACTTAATAATGTAAAGTGTAACAGTAAACTAAGTTAGTATAGTACTAAGTTAAAGTAATATACAAAGAGACTAAGTGAGGCTTAAGTTATATACTAAAGAGATACCACAAGTATAGTAAAAAGTTATAGTTACTAGAAAGTAAAAAGCTGTTAGAGCATGTAGTATAGGACTATAAGATAGAGTTAAAACTAGGAATAAGTCTAAGGTTCTTTCCAATCTATAAGCTTACTAAAATAGAGTTAATTGTAACGGAACCTTGTAGTAGGAACTACGGTGGGTCCTATTATTAGGCTGGGTATATAGGTAAGAACAGTGTTAACAACATAATAATAACTGGTAGAGTAGTTGCCTAACAGATTAACTCTAATTATATTCTAAGATTCACTATAAGGAGAGAACTATCTATAGTAGGGACTGAGGTCCTTTAAATACACAACCGTACTCCTAAGAAATCCTCCCTTATACGTGAGGTACGTATTGTCTATATTAAACGTAACGTCCCTTCTGTTTAATATAGTTAATATGTTTAATGCCACGTAACCTTAGTTACTATTCCTCGTTATATAGTTCCACCGGTTCCATTCTAGACCGTGCCTATATTAACTAACTAGCTTCCTCTAACTCTTCTCTAAGTAGTTATAATATTATACTTAAGCTGTCCATAATACTATCTCCCTCCTCTTTATCTTCGTCCTTAAAGATTCCTAACATCTCCAAGTTATCTACTAGAGGTGTGATATCCGTTTAATTAATTTGGTTAATATTATTACTTATTATACCTAAAGCTTCTTCTTCTCTTTCTTGGGTAGAGCGCCGCCTACGTACTATTTCCTTAATACTATTACTTGGTGAAGTGATGGCGATTCCTTACTCTAGGTACACAAAAGAGGGGTTAGTCTGCGTTACGCTGGCGAGTCCTTTATCTTAACAACCTTCCTTTTATTCTAAGTGCACTAAAGCAAACGTTTAATTGTCCTGCGATGTTTACTCTATCTCTAACGCTAAGTATGCGTATCCTATAACTCTTAACAGTCTTCAAGTTCCCTAAGTAACTTATTATAGGGTCTTACGTTTAATCTACTGCTGCGAAACTAGATGGTGAGCTGGCCTTAGCGCTGCTTAAGGTTTAACGTGCCTTAGAAGAGTCCGTACGCGTCCTTAAAGCTTAATGTCTAGCTTATACTCGTCTCTAACGTCTTAAACGTGTTTGTAAGAAGGTTCATTCTAAGGAGTAGAAACTTGTTTAATAGGGTCTATCTAAGCTAGGTAATAAAAGGACTGGCTTTCCTTCTATAAGGGAAACAACTCTAAGTAGCTCGGCAATTGCTTCTTTTAGGTCCCCCTTAAGTAACTTATTTTTTGGTGATCCTTTCTTATTACTATTACCTAACCTACTTTCTTCTAATACTTTCTTACCTTTCCTATAGCGTTCTCTAGGTTGCTTAGTGGCTCCTAGGTAGTCTTACTATAGCCTATCCACTTTACTTTATATTACGTTTTATTATCTACGTCCTTATAACTAATAATCTTTAAAACTTGCCATTTGTTCTCTTCCTATCCTCTATATATATCTACTTTATATACTGGTAGTTTAACGTTTCCGTGTGCTAGTTCTAGTATTGCAACATATTATACTAGGTAGATTTTTATTTTAGCTAGTAGGTTTAACTTATATATAACTAATAAAATTTTTTATATAATTTTAAAAGGTCCTAGTCTAACGTGGTCTAACTTCTTGCTTAGTTATTAACTCTTAAAATTTTTGTATAGTAGCTACATTTTATCTCCCTCCTTAAGATCTAGTCCCTTAGATCTCTTAGCATTATAGTACCTTTTTATTTACTCTTGTACTAATTTAGCTGTTTCTTTAAGGTCTATATAAAGGTTTATTAACGTCTCTATTCTTTATTTAGCTGTGCTACTCATTTTCTTAGCTTAATATAGCGATAACGATATTCTTAGCTTGTATCCGTAATTTGCCTTAAATAGTAATGTCCCCATTCCTTCTTATAGTGTTGTATTGTATGCAAACTATATAACTGGTAATAACAATACCCAATTATTTTATGCGTAATTAATATAATGCCTTAGATACTGTTCTAGTATCTAGTTTAGTCTTTCTGTTTATCCGTCCATCTGCAGATAATACGCTGTAGAGGTTACTGCGCAAACTCCCTATTCTGCCAGAAACACTTCCTAAAATGCTATTATAAATCTTGGATCTCTGTCCAATATAATCTTATCTAGTGCTCTATGCCTTGCGAATACTTCTTTTATATAGATTCTAGCGACATTCTCTGCTAATATCTCTTCTGTACACGCTATAAAGTATCCCTACTTTATAAGCTTATCCATTATTACTAAAATCGCATTGTGATCTTGTCCTGTAATAGGATCTTTTAACTTTGGTAATTTAATAATAAAGTCCTATAATATAACCTCCTATAGTCTTCCTAGTGTCTTAATAGGTTGTAGCCCTCCATACGGCTTATGCCTCATTGGTTTGTTCCTTTAGCAATTTAGATATTCTTTTATAACTTGTCTTACTAGTCCCCAGATTCCTTAAATAATGTACTCCTCTTAAAGTCTTAACACTAGTCCTATAGACCCGTTGTGTCCTTATGTTATTCCTTTATGAAATTCCTTTATAAACTCCTCTGTAATTAACCTTAAAATATAAGTAGCTTTTTTGTTCTTGTATTGCTTTAAGTCTAGATTCTCTACTTATGCTTCTTAGATCTTCTATATCTAATTACCCTTTAGTAACTTATAGATCTAACTTTCTTTAGTTGCTATAATCCTTGGATAATTATACCTAATTAATCCGTCTTAATTCTTTTGTAATAAAGCTCCTAATAGCTTTTTGTTATTTTGTAGTTTAGCTTTTCTGCTTAGAGCATCTGCTTGTATATTGTCTGTACCCTTAGTATACTAAATTTCAAAATAGTATTCTGTAAGCATTTCTGCCTATCTAACCTGTCTTTGGTTGAGTTCCTTTATTATTAGGAATCCTGTAAGGTTCTTATAGTTTGTCTTAACTATAAATGGTTTCTCTGTGCCTTATAAGAATGCTCTCTATTTTTTAAGTACTATAACTATGCCTAGCAACTCCTTGTTGTAGATATCGTAATTTAACTCTAGTAGTGTTATTTTTTAACTATAGTACGCCACTGGATGCTATGCGTCTTGGTGCTTCTATAGCAAGCATGCTCTTAGTGCAAAGTCTAATGCATCTGTCTCAACAACCGTTTCTAACTTTGGTTAATAGATCTTAAGGATTGGTTCTTAGGTGAACAACTCTTTAAGTTCCTAGAATAGCTTCTTCTACTTATTACCCTAAACCTACGGTTCCTCCTTCTTCGTTAGCCTTGTAAATGGCTTAATACTTTTTAACTACTGTGCTATAAACCTTTTATAGTAGTTACAAAACCCTAGAAATGACCTTAACTATATAACATTCTTTAGTTCTTGCCAACTTACTATAGCTTCGATCTTCTTTAGGTCTATACCAATTTTTCCTAGTTTAATAATAAATCCTATAAAATTGGTTTTCTTTGTAAAGAACTTGTATTTCTTAATTGCTACTAGCATCTATTCTTCTTGTAGTCTCTTTAAGACCTATTTAATGTGTTCTCTATGTTCTCCCTTACTCCCTAAGTAGATAATAATATTGTTAAGATATGCTATAACAAATTTATATAAGTATTCTTCTAATATACTATTAATTTGCTTCTAAAACGTTGCTAGTGCGTTTATAAGCCCGAATTGCATAACTAATAGTTTATATAGTCCTTCCTTTAACCTAAAGGCTGTCTTCTATTTGTCGCCCTCCTTAATTCTAATTTAATAGTACGCCTATCTTAGATCTATCTTCGTAAAGATCTTTGCGTTGCCTATCCTATCTTGGATTTCGCTAATTAAGGGTAAAGGATATCTATCCTTCCTAGTAATGCTGTTTAGCTGTCTATAGTCTATACACATCCTAAGTTTTCCGTTTTTCTTTGGGATAAATAATACTAGATATTCTGCTAATAACTATAACGGTCTAATATATCCCTTACGTAAGTTCTCCTGGACAAACTCCTTAAGCGCTACTAACTCTATTTTAGTAAGCTTATAGATTGGAAAGAACTTTAGACTTATTCCCTCTTCTAATTCTATCTTATAGTCCCATGCTGTATGTTCTAACAGTTTTTCACTTTCTGGTGGCCATAACTTCTTACCATACTTATGGTATCTCTTTGGTACATAACTTAAGCCTCGCTTAGTCTCTTTATATATTGCTCCAACTTAGTACTATACTAACTTGGTTTACTGTTATATCTTGCGTTATTAAGTATCTCTAATATTAACCTAACCTATAACCCAATTAATCTTTAGATTGTACTCCTATAACTAAGCCATTCCTAGTATCACCTCATCCTATCCCAATAGTAAGATATTGAAAGACATTCTTACTGGTCTCCCTTTAATAGTTAACTAAATAGGTCCTGTTTTGAGATTAATAATGCCTCCTCTATAGGCTATCTAATCTCCTAAAATTATTATAAGTAGATACGGGTGTTCCTTCTGTCTATATAGTAACCCTATCCTTTCTACTGCCTTTAGTGACACGTGGTTCCTTATTGCTTTACTATCTACCAACACTTTAAACTGTTAATCTTGCCATTTAACTTACAAATTTAGGTGTTAACCTTAAATTTCTTTAAGGGTCTAAGGCTTTAACACTAGTTCCCTCTGGTTCTATACGCCTCCCCTTTTCCTAACTGTTAGCTGCTAGATCCTACTTGTACTTAGTTTAACTTAGGCTAATATTTAGTTTGTTTCTTTTCCTCTATATGCTATAGACAAGTATTCTCTAGGCACTCCCACCACTATTATCCGTCTAGGTATTTTTCCGTAAGGAATCTTCCTGGCTAAAATATTAAGTCCCCCTAACCTTGTACTTCTACTAGGTGCCATCTATATATATACTTAGCGTCCCTAAACTGCTTCTCTTCTAGTGCCTAATATATCCTTGCTAGGTACTTCCGGTTCTTGTCTTTTAGTGCTCTATACATATTATACGTATTATCCACACAAGCTATCCACAATAGTGTATAATGCGCTGTATGTTTTAGGTTAACTCTTAGTTTATCTTTATCTTTAAGTTTAAATCTATACCTAGTTAACCTAACTACTAGTATCTCTGCTACGGGTACTAAGACTTATTATTCGCTTCTTTAGTCCCTAGATCCTTCTTCTAGGTTCCTTAACATTATAATTAATACTCCTTTAATATAACTTATGCGCTTCTCCGTAATAGGTTGGTTTTAGACTACTTTTTTATCTAGCTATATATAAAAGTGTAACAGGACTAGCCTAGTTACAGTGGAAATGTCTCGGTAAAACACTCGACAGATAGAACTTAAAGCTTTGACCGAATTCTGCCGAATTCTGCCAGCTTAATCGACTTCTGCAAAGTTCTGCCAGATCAATTAAATACTACCAAAGTCCGTCCGCGTGTGCACGTGCGCACGCATCGACCAAGACCCCTAAACTATTTAATTGCAAGATTCTCTCATTATTCCTTTCTCTTCTTTACACAACGTCTTATTCCTAGCAAGAGCTATATACCCTTAGATTTAGATAGAATTTATATTATTCCTTCAAATCTTTCCTAAAGCCTCTTTATGCCCTTACATTACGTTATGTTAAAAACAACTACTATTAAAATAGCAAACGACCTCAAATCCCACGCGTTAACTACAAGCATTATAACCCTAGTTAGGGAACAGTTAACTGCAATACAAGAAGCCTTTATAGATGCTTTAGCTTAGCAGCGGGCTACACTAGAAACCCAGCATCAGCAATTAATAGAAACACTTTATAAAGAACTCTGCAACGTTAATACACTTATAATAGAGACCCTAATAGTAACACCTGCAAACAAAATTGAGATAACTATATATAAACCTAGCCCGTTAAATGCAAACCCTAAACTAGTAACAGTAGCCTAACCTATACCTATAACAAACCCAGTACCTACTATAAAATCAAAAAAGCTTCCTAACCCTCCAATATTTAATAGAAATTGAAATAACCTACATCCCTTTATAACTAAGCTCCGCCTTAAACTTTTAATAAACTATAACTAATACCCTACCAAAGCTAGCAAGATTAGCTATAGAATATCTTAATTAAGCAAAGACGCTGCACAAACTATGGACCCATTCTTCCATAATAGCACCTTCGTTAATTTCAAAATCTTTGTCTCTTTATTAGAACAAATGTATAATAACGCCAGCCGCGAACACACTGCTGTTACTAAACTTAAAAACCTATAACAATAGAATTAAGACTTTACCAGCTTCTTTTCAGAAATTTTAGGCCTTATTAGCAAACTAGATTGGAATAAAGCCGCTAAAGTTACTGCTCTTCAACAAGCTATTTTAGATGAAATTAAAGTACAGTTAGTAGGTAGGGAACTGCTAAAGGACCTACCTAAATTTGCTACAATATGTCAACAAATTAATAAGGACCTTTAATATAACAAACAAACTTATTCTCTAAAGCCAACCACGCCTTGTGTTTAAGACTCTATAAAACCAATATATACCCTAAAGCGCGACCCTTCTCCAAAACCTACGCACGACCCTATAGACCTTGACGCCACGCAATCCTATACACCCTTAGGAACCAACAAACAAAGGACTTAAGCCACAAATAGAGAATGCTTTAGATATGGTAGAAAAGGACATATCTAAAGGAATTGCCGAACTTACCCTTTTAAAAAAGTCCGCTATAGTTCCTCCCAGTCTTTAAATCGCACCCACTCCTTAAATCACATTTGTTCTTTAAGCCATACTCACTCCTTAACTCACACTTATTCCATAAATTATACCCAGTCATTACAAAGTATCTTACGCTTAGCTAACTTAGAAAACAAATCATCCTAGGGTTAAGTCGCGCCTTAGGATAAGAAGTGGAAGAGCATAAGTGTCTAGGCTCTTCTAGCGCTAATACACAACACAACTCCTTTAATATACTTGGCGAAATTTAAATACTTAGAAAGTAGAAGGAGGTATAAATCCTTATAGACAGCGGAGCCACTAATATAGGCTTTATTAATACAAACTACGCAAAAACCTAACGCCTAAATTTAAAGAAACTCAATAAGCCCTAAGGCCTATAAGGCTTTAACAGCAAACCCTTAATACATAGCGAATTAACATACTACGCTCTTGTAAAAATGCAGATAGGCGAATACCTTAAATATATTTCCCTATTTATGACACCCCTAAAGCAATATAAGATAATACTTAGACATAGATAGCTAAAACAGCACAACCCTTTAATTAGCTGGGTTAAAGAAACACTAAAATTCCGCACGACCTATTACCAAAGTCATTATTTAAAACACCACCTGCCCTATAAATATGTACAAGACTATTCAAATTCAATATAATACAAATTGCCCTTACTATAAGCCTTAAACTAATATAACAAAACTACAACTACTAATCGCAGTAAAGAATACGAAGATAATATATTAAAACCCCTTAAAATTCGTATGATACAAGCCGCACCTTTTATTTTATTAGCAAGAAAACAAGACTATAAAATCTTTACTATAACAATAGAAGACATTAAGAAGGCGCTAGAACTAAAGCAGTATATTAACCCTCAACCTCTTATACCTAAGGAGTACCACAATCTAATTAACAAGTTTAAAAAATGATTTGCAGACCAGCTGCCCCCATATTAGGATAAATATGATTTTAAGATAGAACTTAAACCTAGTATAACACCAAAGTTTAGTCCGCTATATGGTATATTATAAGAAGAACTGCTTATAATACAACAATACCTTAACAAGCATCTAGAAAAAGGATTTATTCGCCCTAGTTAATCTCTATTTACCTTACCTATATTATTCATTAAAAAGCCAGGAGGAGGCTTAAGATTCTATATTAATTACCAAGCCCTAAACGCAATTATAATTCAAAACCAATATCCAATCCCCTTAATCCAAAAGACGCTTAACCGCCTAGCAAAGGCATAATATTTTACAAAGCTTGATATAGTCACTGCCTTTAATCAAATTCGCATCTAAAAAGGAGATAAGAAGTACATAGCCTTTTATACATAATGGGGACTCTTTAAATACCTAGTAATACCATTTAGTATAAAAAACGGTCCCAGTACCTTTTAGCAATACATTAACAATACGCTCCATAAATTCCTTAATGTATTTATTACCGCGTATATCAATAATATCCTAATCTACTTATCTTCACTTTCTAAGCATTAAAAACACATCTAAATGGTCCTTAAACATTTGCGAGATGCGGGTTTATAATGCAATATTAAGAAATACAAGTTCTACGCGTCTAAAGTCACATACCTAGGCCTGATTATATCCCGCGACAGAATTAAAATGGACCCTAAAAAGGTCACTGCAATTATAAACTGGGGAAGCCCTAGTAACATATAAGACATTTAAGAATTCCTAGGATTCGCAAATTTCTACCACCAATTTATTAACCAGTTCTTAAAAATTGCCTAACCATTAGTAAACCTAACAAGAAAGAACGTGAAATTTAAATGGACTGCTAGATGTAAACAAGCTTTTAATAACTTAAAACAACGCTTTACAACCGCTCCAATTCTTACCCACTTTAACCCTAACCTTAAATATGTTATTAAAACAGACTCATCTAATTATGCCCTAGGGGGAGTGTTATTACAATATAATAAGGACGGTGAGCTATATCCAGTAGCCTTTCTCTCTTAAAAGCTTACCCCTACTAAATTAAACTATAAGATATACAATAAGGAACTACTTACAATTGTTAGATACTTTAAACAATAGCATCTAGAACTTAAAGAATTATTGTTTCCAATACACATATTAACAGACCATAAAAACCTATAGTACTTTATAACTATAAAGCAGTTAACACAGCGCCAAATTCATTAGGCCGAATACCTCTTATAATTTAACTTTAAGATTACGTACTAACCAGGCAAACTTAATCAGAAGCCTAATGCATTAACACAACAATTACAAGATTTACCTGTAAACGCCTTAGATAAACAGATTACAAATTAATCACAGATCTTATTACCCCCTAAACGCTTCAAGAAACTACATCCTATATTCCTAAATACGGAACTCAATAAAAACGAATTAGAAATTGATAAATAGGAAATAGAAATTAATAAGCTAATGGAATATAAATACAAGAACGATGCATAGATAGCAGATATAATAAAAGCAATTTAAACAGGAAAACAACAGTATAAAGATATCACATTCGCCAAATGCGAAATTCGTAACAATCAACTATACTATTAACAGAAGATAGTAGTTCCGAATTCCAAACCCTTACGATTTAAAATACTCGAATTCATACACGATTCCCCTATAGCAGGACATCCTAGCCGTGCAAAGACTTATAAGATTATTTAACGAGCATACTACTAGCCTACAATACACGACTATATACGAAAATATATTTAAGCCTACAGAACGTGCGTACATAGGAAGACCTCTCATATAAAGAAGTAAGGAGTACTTTAACCATTACCAATTCCAATACAAAGATAGCGAGATATCTTAATTAACTTCATAGTTAACTTACCTAACAGTAATAGGTTTACGAATGTTATAGTAGTCATTAACCGTCTTACAAAAATGCGATATATAATTCCTATAGACTCAATTAATGCAATATTAGTAGCTAAGTATTTTATTAAGCATATCTTTAAGCTACATAGACTTCCTAATTTAATAATATCCAACTATAGAAGCCAGTTTATTTTAGACTTCTGGCAAGCTCTATACAAACAATTAAGCATTTAAATATAACTCTTAACTGCATTTTATCTGGAGATAGATAGTCAAACCAAAATTACAAACGCGATTATAGAACAATACCTATAAATATACTACTCCTACCTGCAAGATAACTAGGAAAAATAGCTGCCTTTAGCTAAGTTTACTGTAAACAATATAATAAATATATTAATAGGCATAACGCCATTCTACGCGATCTATAGACAAGACCCCCAACTTAGATTTAAACTATAACCTAAAATTAACATAACAGGACCCACAATTAAACAGATTCAGTTAATTAATATATATAACTTCACTGATCAAATAAAGCAGCTAACGGAACTATTACAAAGTAAATTAACATACGCTTAAACAGTACAGGAATGGCATGCAAATAAAGGACGAGCCCCTATATAGGACTTTAAGGAAGGTAACATAGTTTACCTAAATATATAAAACCTAAAAACTTAACGGCCCTTAAAGAAACTTAATTAGAAGTTTACAGGCCCATACCAAATTAAGAAGAAATTAAGCCTATATACTTATAAGCTCAAACTGCTAACTAAGATAAAAATACATCTAATGTTTTACGTAAGCTTACTATAACCCTTAAAAGACAAACCTATAACTCGCGAAGTGCCGCCGCCACCTCCTATAATTGTTAACAATAGTAACGGTTCTTACTTTATTAACTTAATTAATAATATACAATAGAAAACATAATCTAAACAATTTAAACTTCTTATTAAGTGGGAAGGATATAAAACACAAACCTAGGAGCTTTATAAGCAAGTTAAGACCAATATGCCTTCCCTAGTAAAAGAATTCCATAAGGACCATTCTTTGCGGCCTACTCTGGCTGGATAGACACAACATAAAGGCAAACAACTGCCACCTAACACAAATACACAAAATATAATAGCAGGAAACTTGAAATTAAAAAGAGCTTAAAGAATACCATAATGCTTATAACATAGTTATATAACGCGCAAGATATTAAGGAACTTTAACTAGCAGTTAAAGTTGTCTAATTAGTTAAATTTACCTTGCCAAGACCTACTGCAAAGATGTTAATTTAGCTTACCGCCTTTACTAAACTAATAGTGATTTTCTATCCTAGGGATGGAAAATCCTAATTAGTCCGTTTAACGATTAGAACCGGTAAAACTCTACACCACCACCCAATGTAAAATACGACATAATAAAATTATATTATTTTGGACCTTTAGCCAAAGGGGGGGTACTATAACGGGACTAGCCTAGTTACAGTGGAAATATCTCAGTAAAATACTCAACAGATAGAACTTAAAGCTTTAACTAAATTCTACCAAATTCTGCTAGCTTAATTAACTTCTGCTAAGTTCTGCCAGATTAATCAAATACTACCAAAGTCCGTCCGCATGCGTATGTGCGTATGCATCGACCAAGACCCCTAAACTGTTTAATTGCAAGATTCTCTTGTTATTCCTTTCTCTTCTTTACGCAATGTCTTGTTCCTAGCAAGAGCTATATACCCTCAGATTTAGATAGAATTTATATTATTCCTTCAAATCTTTCCCAAAGCCTCTTTATGCCCTTACAAAAAGTCTTCCCATTTATTGTTATATTGTTGCCTATACCACTTTCTATATAACTGGTTTAGTGTATATGGTTTATCTATTAGAAAGTACCTTATTATCACTACATTGTAATATCCTTTAGTATGTCTTTCTTTAAACCTGGTTAGGATATTTAGATCCTCTTCTTATTCTAGTTTATCTAACCATTTTACCCTAGGTGTCCCTACACTTAGCCTATTAGTAACTCTTTATACGGGTGCTCTGTCCCTTATATAACCTAGTATAGCTAACCTCTTATCTAGCTTTTACTCTTACTATATAATAATTCTTGTCCTAAACTTATCTATAGTTTCTTATTTTCTGTGTCTTGTAGCTAGATTCTTAAAGTCATCTTGCTTCTTAATTATAGTATTAACTTTTTAATCTTTAGGCTAAACACTATGTTTACCTAGGATTACTAACGTTCTTATTTATTCCCTAAACTTATAGTTCTTGAACTTGCGTCCTGTACTTATTTATTTGTTACTAAACTAAGTTGCTGCCCTTTCCTATCGGTTTTCGTCCATTGTGGGTCCTTAGGTGTGTCTTATTTTATTTTAAGAATCTTAAACGTCTTGCATCTCTTTATAAGAATCTTAAGCCTATGGCCTTTTACCTTTATTAAGTAATAAGCTAGTACTAGCAGTCGTCTACTTACTTAGTTTCTTTTAAACGTTGCTCCTATTATCTTATAAAGTGATAGAAATCGTATTTAATAGTGTTATAATACCCGTTACTGAACCTCGTTCCGTAATAGTTTTAGTCTCTACTTCTGTTTTAACTTCTCTGAGGTTTATATGCTCCTAGTAAGCTGCCTTTATTGCCTTATTATTAGTAAATACTTTGCCTATATTAAACTCGTTGTCTTTAATGTCTAATCTATGAGCTGGTTTGTTGGTTCCTTTAAACTTAAATAATAATAGCTCCTATGGCTAATAGTTTGCGCCGTACTTAGCGTCCTTATAAATTTGGTATGCGTTATTATAACAAAACGCAAAATTGTTAATTAAACACTCTTTTATTCCTTATAGTGTACCATTGTCCCTCTATATATACGTGTCCGCTGCTGGTCTAGTTCCCTTTACTATATAATTACTCTAACCACCTCTATAGTCTCTGGCGAAATAACCTTATTTTTTATAATTTATGCAAGCTCTATCTTTAAACCACTAATTTTGCTATAGAGTCTGCCTAAACATCTTCTACTACTAAGATCCCTAGTTTGGCCTCTGCTCCTTAGTCCTTTAATCACTAAATCCTTAACCTCTAGGTTTCCATGGTTTCTTTTCCTATCTTTAGGTTTCTTTGGTACCGCTTAAGTCCATTAGCTCTACGCCATTCCATAGTTTTTAACTCTATGTCTGTTGTTGCGTACTCTGCGCCTTATATAACTATAGAACTCTATCTTGCCTTTTCTTAGCTTGTTCCCTTTAATAGATCCTATTATTAATCTTTATTAACTGGTCTATTAACTCCCTTAGAGTATCCGCATCTTCTATTAGGATAATTGCGTCCTGGACTTTAGCCTTAAGTCCTTATTTATACTATACTATTAGCGCCCTGTTGTTCCACTTAACCTATATAGCTAGTGTTTGAAACTGCATTGTATACTTAATTATTAAAGTGCGCTATACTAAGTTTTAAAGCTTTCGTTCTGCTGTAGTTATAGCCTCTAAGTCTCTAAATATCTATATTAGTTATTCCGCAAACCTATTCTAACTAGTAAATATATACCGTATATCCTAGTTAGTAGTTGTTATGCTATTAGCCTATATCTCCGTGAGATATAGTTTAAACCATTTAAGCGCTCTCCCTGTTAGGAATAATCCTGTATAGGCTATTTAATCCAATAATATTACTAACTTCGCTCCTTCCTATATAACCTTAAAGTGTATCTGCGTAAGAAATCCCTTAAGCTTTAACTTTTCTCCTAAGAATTGTTTAATTAAAGGTAACTTAATCTTTACTACTCCAATTCCATTAATGCGTTCTTTAAGTATCCTATTATTATCTTATAAGTGATTAACCATTTCCTGTAACTAACCTTTTGTAACTACTTAAGAATCCGCATCGTCTATGCTAGTATCTCCTGGCCCTAAGGTTGTGGCTACTATTAACGTCGTTATAACTAGTGCTTTAGGTGGCATGTTGTTTAATCTTGTTTAATACCGTAACCTTAGTAGTGAATATGTAACAGAACCTTATAGCAGGAACTACGGTGGGTCCTATTATTAGGCTAGGTATATAGGTAAGAACAGTGTTAACAACGTAATAATAACTAGTGGAGTGGTTGCCTAACAGATTAACTCCAATTGTATTCTAAGATTTACTACAAGGAGAGAACTATCTACGGTAGGGACTGAGGTCCTTTAAATACACAACCATACTCCTAAGAAATCCTCCCTTGTACGTAAGGTATGTGTTGTCTGTATTAAACGTAACGTCCCTTCCGTTTAACACAGTCAATATGTTTAACGCCACGTGACCTTGGTTACTATTCCTCGTCACATGGTTCTACCAGTTCCATTCTAGACCGTGCCTATATTAACTAACTAGCTTCCTCCGACTCTTCTCCAAGTAGTCGTAACATCGTACTTAAGCTGTCCGTAATATTAATGGCACTTAAGGAGTTTGTCTAAGAGAACTTATAAAAGGGATATATTAGACTATTATAGTTATTAGTAGGATATTTAGTACTGTTTATCCTAAAGAAAAACAGAAAACTTAGGATGTATATAAACTATAGACAGTTAAACAGCATTACTAGAAAGGATAGATATCCTTTACCCTTAATTAGCGAAATCTAAGATAGGATAGGTAATATAAAGATCTTTACAAAGATAGATCTAAGATGGGCGTACTATTAGATTAGGATTAAGGAAGGCGATAAATAGAAGGTAGCCTTTAGGTTAAAGGAAGAACTATATAAGCTATTAGTTATACAGTTTGGGCTTATAAATACACTAGCAACGTTCTAGAAACAAATTAATAGTATATTAGAAGAACACCTTAATAAGTTTATTATAGCATACCTTAACAATATTATTATCTACTTAGAGAGTAAGAAAGAATATAGGGAATATATTAAGTGGGTTTTAAAGAGACTATAAAAAAAATAGATGCTAGTAGCTATTAAGAAATGCGAGTTCTTTATAAGAAAGACCAATTTTGTAGGATTTATTATTAAATTAGGAAGAATTAGTATAGACCTAAAGAAAGTTAAAGCTATAGTGAGTTAGCAAGAACTAGAAAACGTTATACAGTTAAGGTTGTTCCTAGGGTTTTGCAACTACTATAGGAGGTTTATAGTATAGTGGTTAAAAAGCATTAAGCTATTTATAAGGCTAATAAAGAAAGAGGAACTGTGGGTATAGGGAATAGAGCAAAAGAAGTTGTTTAAGGAACTTAAGGAGTTGTTTATCTAGGAACCAATCCTTAAGATATACCAACCAAAGTTAGAGACGGTTGTTAAAACAAATATATTAGACTTTATACTAGGAGTATATTTGCTATAAAAGCATTAGGACGTATAGCATCTAGTGGCGTATTATAGTTAAAAAATAATACCACTAGAACTAAACTATGACATCTATAATAAGGAGTTATTAGGTATAGTTGCAGCGTTAAAGAAATAGAGAGCATTTTTACAAGGCATAGAGAAACCATTTATAGTTAAGACGGACTATAAGAACCTTATAGGATTCCTAATAATAAAGGAACTTAATTAAAGATAGGTTAGATAGGCGGAAATACTTATAGAATACCATTTTAAAATCCAGTATACTAAGGGTATAGATAATACACGAGCAGACGCTCTAAGTAGAAAGGTTAAACTATAAAATAAGGAAAAGCCGTTAGGGGCTTTACTACAAAGGGATTATAATGGATTAATTAGGTATAATTACCTAAAGATCGCAGTAACTAGAAAAGGCCAGATCTATAAATTACTAGAGAGTGATTAGATATAGAAGATTTAAAAAGTATAGGTAGAGGATCCGGACACAGAATAGTATAAAAATAGAGAAGCAACTTATGTTCTAAGGTCTATTATAAAAGAGTTTATTAAGTTATTCTATAGGGGACTAATTTAAGGACACAATGGAGCTATAGGCTTAGTGTTAAGACTTTAAGAGGAATATATAATTTAAGGAATTTAGGGACTAGCAAGACAAGTTATAAGAGAATATCTAAATTACTAAAGAAATAAATTAACGAGGCATAGGCTATATAGAGGGCTATAACCTATTAAAACACCAGAAAGACTATAGGAAGTTATATTATAGGACTTTATTATTAAGTTACTAAAGTTAAGAAATCCTATTATAGGATAAGATTATAATGCGATCTTAGTAATAGTGGACAAGCTTATAAAGTGGGGGTACTTTATAGCGTGCATAGAAGAAATATTAGTAGAGGATGTCGCTAGAATCTATATTAAGGAAGTATTTGTAAGACACAGAGCACTAAGTAAGATTATATTAGACAGAGATCTAAGATTTATAGCAGCATTCTAGGAGGTATTTTTGGCGGAATAAGGAGTTCGCGTAGCAACCTTAATAGCGTATCATCCGCAGACGGATAGATAGATAGAAAGATTAAACTAGACACTAGAACAGTATCTAAGGCACTATATTAATTACGTATAGAACAATTAGGTATTGTTACTACTAGTTACACAGTTTATATATAATGCAATACTATAAGAAGGAATAGAAACGTTACTATTTAAGGCAAATTACGGGTATAAGCTAAGATCATCGTTATTGCTACGTTAAGTAAAGAAAATGAGTAGTATAGCCAAGCAAAGAATAGAAACTTTAATAAACCTTTATATAGACCTTAAGGAAATAGCGAAACTAGTACAAGAACAAATAAAAAGGTACTATAATGCTAAGAGATCTAAGGGACCAGATCTTAAGGAGGGAGATAAAGTGTGGCTACTATACAAAAATTTTAAGAGTTAATAACTAAGTAAGAAGTTAGACCATATTAGACTAGGACCTTTTAAAATTATATAAAGAATTTTATTAGTTACGTATAAGCTAAACCTACCAGCCAAAATAAGAATTTACCCTATATAGTATATCGTAATACTAGAGCCAGTATACGGGAATATTAAGCTACTAGTCTATAAGGCAGATATGTATAGAGGGCAAAAAGAGGATAAATAGCAAGTTTTAAAGATTATTAGTTATAAGGACGTAGATAACAAAATATAGTATAAAGTAAAGTAGATAGGCTATAGTGAGACTATCTAGGAACTACTAAGTAACCTAGAGAACGCTATAGGAAAGGTATAGGAGTATTAGAAAAAAGTAGGTTAGGAAGTATTAAAAAAGGATTGCTAAAGGATAAGTTAACTAAAGGGGACCTAAGAGGAGCAACTACTATATTACTTAGAGTTGTTTCCTTCTTTAAAAACTCTACTCTCTTATTACCTAGCTTAGATAAACCCTATTAAACAAGTTTCTACTTCTTAGAATAACCCTTCTTATAAACCTTCTTAAGACGGATTAACTAAGTAGAAGCAGCTAGATAAGAGTTAAAGGCTCGCTGTTAAGCGTTAGCGGCCTCTTATTCTGCGTTATAAGAACAACGGAGCTCTACTAGAGCGACTGATAGTTCGTTATTAAGCTTTATAGCGGCAGATTAAACGCAAGACCCTATAACAAGTTACTTAGGGAACTTAAAGACTGTTAAGAGTTATAGGATGCATATACTTAGCGTTAGAAGTAGAGCAAACATTATAGAATAATTAAACGTTTGCTTTAGTGCACTCTAAATAAGAGGATGGTTGTTAAGCTAAAGGACTCGCTAGCGTAATATAAACTAACCCCTCTTTCGCGCACCAAGAATATAGAGACGGCATTATCTTACTAAGAGACAATATCGCAGCAATAGTATGAGACCGACGAACTGTAGAAGAAGAAGAAGACGCTTTAGGTATAATAAGTAAGGATATTAACTAGACTAATTAAACAGACATTACACCTCTAGTAGACAACTTAGAGATGTTAGGAATCTTTAAGGATAAAGATAAAGAGGAGGGAGATAGTGTTACGGATAGCTTAAGTACAATATTATAACTACTTGGGGAAGAGTTGGCGGAAGCTAGTTGGTTAATACAGGTACGGTTTAGGATAGATTTAGTAAAACCATATAATAAGAAATAGTAGCTAAGGTCACGTAATATAATCTGTATAATCTATATAATCTGTATAATCTATAACAGAGTAGATAGAGTATACGTACCTTATAGAGCGAAGGGATTTCTTAGGAGTAAGGTTATATATTTAAAGGACCACTATCCCTACCCAGATAGTTCTCTCTTCGTAGTAAATCTTAGAATATAATTAGAGTTAATCTATTGGGCAACCACTCTACTAGTTATTATTACGTTGTTAACTTCTTGTTTACCTATATACCTAGCCTAATAACAGGACCCACCGTAGTTCTTGCTATAAGGTTCCGTTACAACTATAAGCTCTTCCTAAGGGGTTAGGACGGTAACTATTTTACTATTAGAGGTATTTGCAGGTCCTACAGTGGCTTTGCTAGCTGCTATATTTCTTGGCATAATAGTAGGGGTATTAGGTAATTTCTGGTATTTATTTATTTCCTAAGGGTTCTAGTCCATGCGTATCCTATTCTTAGGTTTTGCGTTTTATTTATATTCTTTTAGTTCTTAGGGGTCTGTCCTGTCCTTATGGTCCTAGTAATGTCCTTAGGGCCCTGTTCTATATCCTTATTCTATTTGTAGCCTTATAGATATATTTAAGTTCCTTTTTAGGAAAGAAGAGTAGTAATAAGCTTTGGATAATGTTAGCGACTTAGTTAATTAAGGCACGAGCACGGCAAGAGGGTCGCGCAAGCCTATATAATTGGATTGTCTATAAACGAGGATCTAAAGCTAAAGAAAGGAAACAAGAAGAACAGAAGCACTGCTTAAAGTTATATACAATCTTCTGGTCACGTGATAGCAACTTGCCGCAACTTGCCATCACGTGACAGCAGTTTGCGGCAATCTGACGGCAATTTGCCAGTGCCGTAATAGTGATCTTAAAGTTAAATTATAAGAGGTACTCGGCCTAACGAATTTGGCGTTGCGTTAATTACTTTATAGTTATAAAGTACTGCAGGTTTTTGTGGTCTGTTAATATATATATTAGGAATAATAATCCTTTAAGTTCTAGACGCCATTATTTAAAGCATCTGATAATTATAAGCAGTTCTTTATTATATATCTTTGGCCAAGACAGACACCAAAACACGTAATACTGTTATGCCCCCTACGCACCAACCGAGAAGCAATGCTCTTAGTAGCTGGCACAGAGAACTATAATACACTACTCTCAACACAAAAAGGTCTCAAGGCGGTTACCCAGTGGCTTATTAGCCAAAATGTACTAGACCAGTTCCGGGTTGCAAAGGAAATGGTAATAGAAGGCAAAGGGGCGAGTACTAGGCGCCCCTTGATGACTCTACAGTAGTAGAGTTAAGTTTGCGATACTAGCGCGTCCGTAGGCTTGTTACGGCAGCAGTGGTTCCCAAGGAGGTTATAAAGTAAGGTAGTAGAGCACCACAGGTGACTCGCAGGCGCCCCGTATGCGAGTCCCAAAAGGCGGGGAGATGGATTATGGGGTTTTCTCATTTTCTCAAATAGAGTTTTCTCCCCATATATAAATAAGGAGTAGTCCGCGTGGGCCTAATAGGGATCCGAATCGGACGTTAAGCAATGAATAATTAATTATTATATATCTTATAGTTTAATTTAGCAGGGGCGAGTTTCTAGGAGAGAAAGGTTACTGGACATAGTTCGTTGTTCTTATTGTATTACGATAACACTTCTCCTAGTACATAATTAGACGAGTCTGTTTTAACAATACATTTAAGGTTAAGATTAAAGTGGGCGAGAATTAGAGTAGTTATAAAATAATGTTTTAAGTTATTAAAAGCTTGTTTATATTTAGTAGTCTATTTAAATCTTATGTTCTTTCTTATTAAGTTTACTAATGGCTAAATAATTTTTAAGAAGTGATTAATAAATTAATAATAGAAATTTACAAATCCTAGAAATCCTTAAATGTTTTATACGCTACTAGGACTTTCCTAGTTTATAATTATAGCGACTTTCTTAGGGTCCATTTTAATTCCATTATGGGATATAATTAGGCCTAAGTATATAACTTTAGATGCGTGGAACTTGTATTTCTTAATATTGTATTATGAGCCTATATCTTATAGGCGTTTAAGGACTATTCTAATATATTTTTAATGCTTAGAAAGCAAGGATAAGTAAATTAAGATATTATTAATATATACAGTAATAAATATATTAAGGAATTTACGAAGAGTATTATTAATATATTGCTAAAATATACCGGGACTGTTCTTTACGCCAAATGGTATTACTAGGTATTTAAAGAGTCCCTATTGTGTATAAAAAGCTATATACTTCTTATCTCCTTTATATATACGGATTTTATTAAAGGCAGCGACTATATTAAGCTTTATAAAGTACTGTGCCTTTACTAAACAATTAAGCATCTCTTAAATTAGGGGAATTGGATATTGGTTTTAAATTATAATTATGTTTAAAGCTTAATAATTAATATAGAATCTTAAGCCTCCTCCTAGCTTTTTAATAAATAGTACGGGTAAGGTATTATTATATTATAAGCAGTTCTTTTTATAATATACCATATAGCGGACTAAACTTTAGTATTATGCTAGGCTTAAGTTCTATCTTAAAATTGTGCTTATTTTAGTGCGGGGCTAGTTGGTTTACAAATCGTTTTTTAAACTCGTTAATTAGATTGTGGTACTCTTTAGGTATAAGAGGTTAAGGATTAGTATATTGTTTTGGTTCTAGTACTTTCTTAATATCTTCTATAGTTATAGCAAAGATTTTATAATCTTATCTTTTTACTAATAAGATAAAAGGTGCGGCCTATATTATATAAATTTTAAGAGGTTTCGGCGTAATATCTTCACATTCTTTACCGTAATTAGCAGTTGTGGCTTTATTATTTTAGTTTAAGGCTTATAGTAAGGGTAATTTATATTATAATAAATTCGAATAGTCGTGTGCGTATTTATAGGGTAAATGGTTTTTTAAGTAATAACTTTAGTAGTAAGTTATATAGAACTTTAGTGTTTCTTTAACCTAGCTAATTAAGGGGTTATGTCGCTTTAGCTATTTGTGTTTAAGTATAACTTTATATTGCTTTAAGGGTGTTACAAATAGGGAAATATATTTAAGGTGTTTACCTATCCGCATCTTTACTAGAGCGTAGTGCGTTAGTTCGCTTGTATTAAGGGTTTGCCATTAAAGCCTAGTAGGCCTTAGGGCTTATTAAGTTTCTTTAAATTTAGGCGTTAAGTTTTTGCGTAGTTTATATTAATAAAGCCTATACTAGTGGCTCCGCTATCTATAAGGATTTATACTTTCTTCCATTTTCTAAGTAATTAAATTTTGCTGAGTATATTAAGGGAGTTATATTGTATATTAGCGCTAGAAAAGCCTAGACACTTATGCTCTTCCATTTTTTATCCTAAGGCGTAACTTGGCCCTAGGATAATTTATTTTCTAAGTTAACTAAAGGCGAGGTGCTTTATAGCGTCTGAGTATAATTCATAGAACGCGTATAATTTGAGGAATGGGTACGATTTAAGGATTAGAAGGAGCTGCGGCGGGCCTTTTTAAAAGGGTGGGTTTAACAATTCCTTTAAATATATCCCTTTTTACTGCATCCAAAGCATTCTCTATTTGTGGCTTGAGTTCTTTATTTATTAGTTCCCAAGGGTACATAGGATTGAGCGGCATTAAGGTCCATAGGGCTATATATAGGGCTTTTAGGTTTTGGAGACGGATCGCGCTTTAGGGTATATACTAGGTTTATAGAGTTCTAGGCGCGAGATGTAGTTGGCTTTAGAGAATGAGTCTGTTTGTTATATTAAAGGTCCTTATTAATTTGTTAATATATTATAGCAAATTTGGATAGGTTTTTTGGTAGTTCTCTACCTACTAACTAGGCTTTAATTTTATCCAAAATAGCTTATTAAAGGGCAGCGACTCTAGCAGCTTAATTTTAATCTAGTTCGCTAATAAGGCCTAAAAATTCTAAAAAGAAGCTAGTGAAGTCTCGGTTCCGTTGTTATAGGTTTTTAAGTTTGGTAATAGCTATGTATTTATAGCTAGCGTTATTATACGTTTGTTCTAGTAGAGAGATAAAGATTTTAAAATTAACAAAGGTTCTATTATAGAAGAATGGATCTATGGTATATATAGCGTTTTTACTTAAACGAGATATTCCATAGCTAACCTTGCTAGCTTTAGTAGGGTATTAGTTATAGTTTATTAAAAGTTTAAGACAAAGCTTGGTTATAAAGGGATATAGGTTATTTTAATTTCTATTAAATATTAGAGGATTAGGGAGCTTTTTAGATTTTATAGCGGGTATTAAATTTATTATAGATATGGGTTAAGTTACTATTACTAGTTTAGAGTTCGCGTTTAAGGGGTTAGGCTTAAATATAGTTATATTAATTTTGTTTGCAGGCAGTATTGGGGTCTCTAATATAAGTGCTTTAATATTATAGAGTTCTTCACGGAGTGTTTCTATTAATTACTAATACTGGGCTTCTAGTACAGCCCGCTGCTAAGCTAAGGCATCCATAAAGGCCTTTTATATTACAGTTAACTGTTCCTTAACTAGGGTTATAATGCTTGTGGTTAACGCATAGGATTTAAGGTCGTTTGCTATTTTAATAGTGATTATATTAATATAACGTAATATAAGGGCGCGAAGAGACTTTGGGGAAGATTTAAAGGAATAATATAAATTCTATCTAAACCTATGGGTATATAGCTTTTGTAGAGAATAAGATGTTATATAAAGAAGAGAAAGGAATATAGGAAGCTTGTAACTAAGTATTTGGGAGTCTTAGTAGTAGACGCATGGGTACAAGCGCACGCGGGTTTTAATAGGTTTCCACTAAATTCCATTACGTTAGTGGAATTGAGTGGAATTTAATTAAGTTAGCGGAATTTGGCAGAATTTAATCTAAGCATTGGAATTTATCTGTTAAGTGTTTTACCAAGACATTCCTACTGTAACTGGGCTAGTCCCGTTATACCTAGGAAGGCCTAGATAATATCCCGCCCCTATTCTATAGGTCCTTAAGGACTCGCGTTAAACACCCCTAGCTGCGCGTCGTCAACGTGTTAAGTCGCTATTATTAATACTAGGAGCTGGTATTCAAGCAGCTAGAAGGTCTCCTATGGTTACGATTAAATGCCAACTTCAATGGCCAAGGACACGTGCCTAGGAAGGCTTTAGAATATCACCCCTCTAATCTTTTCAATAGATATGGAGTTGTATAAGCTGTAGAGACAACCCTGGTTAAGACTTAGCCTAGGGCTGCGAGGAATAAAGTTAATTAAGACTTAGCCGTAACACTACAATGAATAACATTAATAGATACCTAGACTACGCTATAATAACCACCCTAATTAATACTAGGCTATATAAGGAGAGACAAAATTGACTAGGAAGGACTTACTAGCACTATACTGCCACTCTAAACCCTTAAACCTAATTACCAACTATGCCAATATGCCTATAGTCTAATTAACTAAACGATCGCGCTAATACGCCTGCGATCTAAATGCAATTTAAATGCGATTTAAATGTAATTTAAAAGCAAACCTAATAACCTATTACGCCAATATGCCTGTAATACAACTCTCCAACCTATCTAAAAGCGCCTTATAGACACCCATTGAGTTTTTATTAATTACTACTGTACCTAATCAACCCAAACATTACTATTAACCTAGATAGTCCCTCAATCTTATGGCCGAATATATCTACATCCTACGTATAGGGGTACTAGGGATTTGGGGAGAATTTAAGCGATTTATAGCACTCTTAATTAGGAGAACAGATTAGGAGAATCATTTTAATTTATAGCACTCTTTAATAGCTCTACAGATAAGCCTATTTATTTCTATAACCTTTTATAAACTGTTAACACGTTTCTCTTAATAGCTATTTATATAACCTTCTATAAACAAGACAGCCTACTATTATAAAAGCATGTCTTGCTAGTTATAACAAGAATTAAGATATTAATATATACACTCTTTAACAAGAATTGAAATATTAACACGTACCTTCTTAATACCTCTTTTGATACCTCTCTAATAATAATTTAATATGCTAAGTCATAACGGCATTCCTATAAGTCTTTAATTGATACCTTCCTTAATTAAATATAAGTATTTAAATACGGCTGCCAACCCTATAGCGTACCTTTGAATCTCCTAATAATACTTAAATATGTCTACCGTTTTATAACAACCTGTTTTAAGAATTATAAGAATATTAACAAACCACATACTAATACCCTAATTGATTTCTGTTAAATTATTAAATATATTATAATTAACAGTATATCCTTTAACTAATTAAATACCTTAATGAGAATTAACCTATTGGCGCGTCTCCCTTAATACACTACTTATATAACAACTAGTTAAATGTGCTATAATTAATAGCATACCTTAAACCAATTAATTAATTGTGGCTAGTAATACAATAGCATCTCTGCTAGTTAATGGCATATTAATTAACCAAATAACTAACAATGTCTTAAACTACTTACTAATAGATAGTAGACCCCAAGAAACCTAATAGAAGGATTATACCATTACGCCTACAATCTAAATGCGATTTAAATGCGATTTAAACGTAATCCAAACGCGAACCTAACTGACCGTCGTGCTAATATACCTATAACACGAACTATGACTTTAATAACAACCGTATAAGTTCGTTAATAATTAACTGCCTCCTTTACTAATTTAATTGTCTTTTTCTTTGCCTACGGTGATCCTTTTTAACTAATACTAAGCTACATATACTAAGGAGCGACTATAGTTAATACTAAGTTATACAAGCTTTACCTTAGGTATTTATACACTTCAATAATAAGGTTAATACTAAGCTATATAAGCTTTAACAACAAAATCAATTTAGATAAACTGGATAATAATCGCGCCGTTACGCCTGTAATCCGAATGCGATTTAAACGCGATTTAAATGCAAACCGAATAGACAAGAGCTTATGCCAATATACATGCGAGCTGTATTTTTTTATGGCTTGGGGCGCGCCATAATAAAAGGGGGGATAGAGAACTAGGAGGTACTAAGTCCTAAGAGGAGGAATGACGACTATAAAGGGCTCCTAGTAATATACACCTCTCGCAGCAGCAGGATGACCGCATACCCTACGCCAACCTAATAACAACTACGCCGCTATGCCTACAGTCTAACCAACAGACCAATTATGCTAATACGCCTATGATTTACTAACTAACTGATAGACCGAGCTCTATGTTCGACCACTATTACTACCCAACACTTGCACTGTACTGCTATTATGATAGACCTTTGCTGCTCTGCCTGCAGCCGATCAACCCTCGCTGCTTTATTAGCAGCTGACTACCCTTGCTGCTCTGCCTATAGCTAATTGACTACTTGCTGCCCTGCCTGCAGCCAACCAACTTCTACTGCTCCGCTTGTAGTAACAACTGTATATAAAGTGGAGCTTTGCCCTTTATACAACCCTGCCGATTGTACTATACTACTACCCTAAATAGATAACGGCTGTGCCGATACGCCTACAGCCTAATTAACTAAATAATCACACTAATACGCCTATAATTAATTGACCAATAATAGCACCAATACACCTACTATCTACCATCTGACGCTGGTACCGTACTGCCACACAACCTCTACGATATACCTCTTACAGTTAAACTAATACCTTACTGCCCTACTGCAGTATTATAATTAACTTCTACTGCTCTGCCTATAGTACTATAACTAATATATACTGCTCTACCTACAGCTGAACGGATAAACCCTTACTGCTCTGCCTATAGCTGATTCTGTAACAACTGTATATAAGGAAAGCTTTGCTCCCTAGAATACGATCTTGCCGCTGGCACTGTACTGCTACCTAACCTAATAAGACATCGCGCCAATATGCCTGCGATATTAATTACTGTTGTGCTGATAAGCCTGCGACCTAAATACAACTAGGTAGAGCTTTACTCCCTAGAATACGACTACCGCCGCTAGCATTATACTGCTACCTAACCTCCGCTGCTCTGCCTGCAGCTAATTAACCTTTGTTACTCTACCTGCAGCTAAACACAATACCTCGCTACGTTACTGTAGCCAACCAATACCTGCTGCTCTGCCTATAGCACTATAGCTAACTTCTACTGCTCTACCTGCAGTAATAACCGTATACAAGGAGAGCTTTTGCTCCTTAGAATACGACCCCGCCGCTAGCACCATACTACTGGCTGAATAGACAAGTCTTGCGCCAATACGCCTGCGACCCAAATGCGATTTAAATGCAACCCAATAATAATTTAAATGCGACCCGTTGATAAGATTCCGTGCCGACCTGCCCACAGAATATGACCCCGTTGCTGGTATTATACTGTTACCTAAACGACCCCGCACTATACTGCTGCCTAAATTGATAAGCTCCGCGCTAATATGCCTATGGAACTACGACCTGTTAATAAAATTCCGTGCCGGTTTGCCCATAGAATACAACCCTATTGCTAGCATTATACTGCCACCTAAACAACCCCGTTGCTGGCACTGTACTGCTACTGAACGGATAAGAGCTTATACCGATATGTATGCAAGCTACAACTCCCTAACCCTCCCACCCTTATTAAAAAAATTTCACCTACCTTTTTATAAGAGGGGGAGTAGGGGGGCTTTTTTTTATGGCTTAGGGCGCGCTATAACAAAAGGGGGGATAAAGAGCTAAGAGGTACTAGAGTTCTAGAGGAAGAATGACGGCTAACAGAGGGCTCCTAGCGATATACCTCTCGCAGCAGCAGGAGCTGCAGGATGGCTGCCTACCCTATGTCAACTGGTATAGCAATATACCCCTCGCAGCTATAGGAGCTGCAGGACTGCTGTAAGTCCTATATTAACCAGCATCGCGATCAAGCGCCAGATGCTAGATTTTTTTTCTTTTCTTTCTCTTCTTTCTCTTCTTTCTCTTCTTTCTCTTCTATGAGGGGACAAAGCCTAAGGGCAGGCTTTTTTGGAAAGGGGGGGGGGGGGGTAATATGACGGTGCTGGGGCACTGTCCCCTATAGCTGGCTTGGCGCAATATCCGGAGTTTGCCCGTACTGTATATATTACCCCCTAGAGCCTCCCTTCCTCTCCTTCTTCTCCTTAGCTTAGTATCCTTATATGGTGGCAATCTACAAGCTTTGGTTTAGAAGCATTTGTATAAGCCCGTTACACCTAGAGCAAAAAGAGAATTTAGGGGTTCTAACTAGGTTTACAGAATAATATATAAAAGGTTATAACAATACAGCAATAAAGAGATACTTCCTTATAAATAGATTATATATACTTATAGAGCTATACTAGAAGTAGTTTAGGCAATATAGAAATAATAAATGGGAAGGTTTCTATATATAGCTGGATAAGAATGTTATATTAGACTAAGCTATATTAAAAAGATAGATAAGCTATATTAAAGGAGCACTAGTTATAATATTAAAGAACCTAGAAAAATAAGCTATAGACTAGAGAGAGATAATATAGATATTAGTACTAGTAAGGGAGATAGTAATGTTTAGATTAATATAAGAAAGGTTTAAACTTAAGAATAAAAATAAACTATAAGTTAACCTAAGACACCCAGCACATTATATGTTAGTATGGATTATATATATAGATAATATATATAATATACATAGAGCACTAAAGGATAAACATTGTAGGTATCTAATAAGAATGTATTAAATAATGGACGAAAAGCGGTTTAGGAATGCCAAGTATATATATAGATAGCACCTAGTAGAAGTTTAGAAGTTAGGCAACTTAATACTTTAATTAGGAAGATTCCTTATAAAAGAATGCCTAAATAGATAATAGTAGTAGGAGTGCCTAGAAAACACTTATCTATAGCATATTAAGAAAAAAAAGTAAACTAAGTATTAGCCTAAGGAGGACTAAGTATAAACAGGATCTAGTAGCCAATAGTTAGGAAAAGGCAAGGCCTATAGAACCTAAGGGAGCTAGTAGTAGAGCTTTAAGCCCTTAAAGAAATTACGGGACAATACTTAAATTTATAAGTTAAGTGGCAAGATTAAAAGTTTAAAGTGTTAGTAGATAGTAGAGCAATAAGGAACTATATATTATTAATAGCCGTTAAAAGAATAGGGTTACTATATAAATAGAAAGAATATTTATACCTATTAATAACGATTTTGGGAGATCTAATAGCCTATAGAGAAGGTATTATTAATCTTAAAACAGGACCTATTTAAATAACTATTAAAGGAAGACAAGTCGAGATATCTTTTAATATCCTACTTTTAGGAAAGGATAAGGCGATACTAGGAATGCCTTAGTTACAGAAATATAATCTAAAGATTAATTAGGTTATAGGTTAAGTTAATATTAAAGATATACAATAACGCAAGCTATAGTAATAAACTAAGATAATATAGTACTAGGTTAGAGCAATATATAAAGGGACTAAGTAAAGCTCAAGTTATATACTAAGAAGATACTGTAAGTATAGTAAAAGACTATAGAGCCCAGAAAGCAAAAAACTATTAGAATATATAGTATAGAACTATAAAATAGAATTAGAACTAGGAACGAGTTTAAGGTTCACCCCAGTTTATAAGCTTACTAAAATAGAGTTAGTGGCGCTTAAAGAGTTTGTCTAAGAAAACTTATTAAAAGGGTACCTTAAACCATTATAGTTATTAATAGGATATTTAGTGTTGTTTATACCTAAGAAGAACGGAAAACTTAGGATATATATTAACTATAGATAGTTAAACAGCATTATATAAAAGGATAGTGTAAGGGGACTTTATAGATAGGGGGCTATAAGGATATAATTGTGGAATAGGATAGATTGGTAAGAGAGATAAATTCTTAAGGAGGTAAGGCCTCTGGGATTATGGAGACTATATACTATGGGTATATGCCTCTAGCATGTAACCGGCGACTATTTAAGGGGCGTCTAGAGGTTGTCCTAAGGGCAACCCAAGGTGTCTGCAATAATATCCCTTATATTGCCCTCCCCCCTTCTTATAATCGGCCCCTAATTGCTATTACCTTATAGTAGGGAGATTATAAGGGCTCGTCCTAAAAGCGGTTTAGAGAGATATTAGGGAGATATTAGTATACCGCTGTATATTATCTATCTATCTAACCCCTACTTTAAACTCCTAAAAACCTTAATAAGGAAAAGATATAACTAGAGAAAAGATGTAAGGATTGCTAGAAGACCCCTTAAAAGCCTACCGGAAATGTGCTGGTAACTACCTAGGCTAACCTAAGGATTTTTATACAACTCTATTTCCAAGCCTTTATGCCAGTCTACAATTAATTATAAGTATTATAGGTAATTTAGTGTTCCTAATATAGTTCTATAGAACCTTTTAGTATGGGATTTAATATACAAAGCCTTAGCTTACCATTATCTTTAACTTTTAAGATATTAATCTATAATCCTTTCTTATTAGTTCTATGCTATATATTTAGCGTAGCTCTACTACCCAGTAAATAGAAGGGACACTTTGCAATAGCGCCTCTAGCTATTATATAATTTATTAAAAACGTCTATAACGTTATTCTTTAATACCATAGTATTATTTAGGTATAATTTTACCTATATACGTCTGTAATTAACGTCTTAATTGCCTTCCCCAGCCGCGTAATTAGTTTTTATAAGGAAGTGATAACTAAATAGCTTATATGCGTGTTTCCTTCCTTCTAAATTACGCTATTATAACGGAGTTATATCGGCAAGGTTATGGCTATTTACTAAAAGGGTATTAAAAGGTAAAGTATAGAGACACCTTACTTATTAAGCTGCTCCTTTTCTTCAACACCTTACTTCCCATTATTACCCTTTATTCAAATTTAGATGTATCTTTAATATATTATTAAGATTTTCTTTTTTTTCCATTATTAATTTAATATACCTCTTTATTCTCCTACTAACTACTCTTCTAATCCAATTCTACAGTATATTTTAGCCCTACTGCTATATATAAAACCCTAACCTCCGCTAACCTATAACTAATACTAGTCCTACCTAAATAACTTTATATATATGTCTTTAAAAGACTAGAAGTCTAATAAAAAGATTCTGGATACTTATAACAAGACCTACTATATAAGGTCTAACACCTTCAGTCCTTATAATTAATACATATATACTAAGAGCGGCAGTTATATTAAGGTAAGCTTTTTTATCCTTAATAGGTTTCTATTACTAACTTTAGGCTTTAATATAGCCTAGGCCTAAGTGGCGACAATCCTTTAATATCCTTAACTACTATATTACCTAGGCTCTTTCTTATTCTAGCGCTAATGCTAAATATCTAGGTTGAATTTAAGACTATACTATAGCTATTTATACCGCCTACAATTCCTAGCAAGCTAGCCAGCAACGCCTAATAAGGGAGTAAGGTTAGTATACTAAGAATAGGGTAAAAAATAGGGGTAATAAAAAGAAGGTTATTGTCTACTATAAGAAGGAGTTTGTGTATATATATATTAAGTTTTAAAAGAGCACAATATAATATGGTATTAGGTAGGTTACCCTTTGGGTACCTAGCAAATAGGTAACTAATAATTGCTATAGTAAGGTCTTAGTAGTTCTAGTCTTTACTAACTAGCTAACATCTCTATTTATTCTAGGCTTAAGCGTGTCTTTATTAACTATAAGCTTATGCCTTAAAAACTTTATTAGTACTAGTTTAGGCCTAATATTAGTGTTAAGTATTTAAGGATCTCTACTCTATCTACACCTTATCGGCCTACCCCCATTTTTATACCTACCTATACTCCTACTAAGGGATCTGGATCTAGATCTTATTTTTATTAGCCATTACTTAATAGGCTAATAGATACTAATCCTACACCTAGGGATAAGGTATAGTAGCTTTCAATTTAGGCATTTAAAATTAATTTTTATATATAGTAGCAATCGGGAAGGCTTTATAAGGTATTTAGGAAGGTATAGGAACACTATTTCTAATATAGACTAATAAATAGGAATGCAATTCTAGCAAAATACCCTATTAATTCTATGCTATATATATAAAAAGGCTGAGGACCTATCCTGCCTTAGGCTATAGCCCTAATTAATCCTTATAGTTTCTAAAGCTTGTTTGTTCTATATCCAATTTAACCTATTTACTCTTTAGGGTCTCTCTTGGCCTACTATAAGCTTTCTTTATAGGTTATAATAACACTATAGTATTAGAGCGCTTTCTGCGATTTATAAATTACAGACCTTAGTCCCAATATTCTTTTAAAATATCTTTATAATAATTAAGGTAATTCTCTAGTTCCTATATAGAGTTCTTAGCAGGCCAGCCTAGCCATTTAACTTTATATTAAAACTTATTCTTAACAAACTTATAGCGTAGTATAGCTTCAACCTTATACCGCTCGCCTACTACTTTAGGGTATTTAATTGGGCCTAGACGGAAGTTCTTTTCTAGCAGTGGTCTATGCTATAGCTCCAGTAGATTTATATAAAATACTAGATATATACAGGCCATAGATAAGGGTGGCTAGAGATAGTAGGCTAGTTTACCAATTTATTTCTTAACTTAGAAGGGACCTAGGTATCTTATATTAAGTTTCTTTAATAGTTAATAGGTCTTAATATTTATTAAATATAATAGGACCTTATTACCTACTCTAAAATGCTTGTCCTAGTGTTTATGGTTATACCAAAGTCTTTACTACTCTTAGGCATCTTATAGGCTCTACTTCGCATACTTCTATTACTCCTCCTATTCCTAAAGATATCCTTATACTCTTTAGTAGATATCTTTAAACTTCCCAATAGGATCCCATAATTAATTATACGGCCTTAGCTAGTAACCGCTAGGTATACTATTAAACCTAAATAGTTAGACGCTATAGGTAATCTAAATTAGTGCATACTTATGCAATATATATTGCTTTAAATTATAAGCGTACTCCATATATAGAAGTAGCTTATACTAATTATCTTACTAGTAGTTTAAATACATCTATAAGTAAGACTCCAGTTTCTAGTTCTAGCGTTCTATTTACCCATCCATTTATAGATGGAAAGCTATACTATAATAGTGGTCTATCTTTAAATAAAAGCATAGATCTAACCAGTACTGGCTTATAAATATACTACCCCTATTAGTAATAATAGAATACGGCTAATCTACTTTAAGAAAGCATTTCTCCTTAATTAGGCTAGCAAGCGCTTATACGTTAATTGTCTTATTAATAGGAAGGTATTAAACATACTTTAAAAGCCTATTAATAAGTACTAGGACTAAATTATATGTTTATTCTTACCTATCTTTTAAGGGCGGGAGATCTGTAATAAAGTCTATAGCGTAATATTGCTATAGCTTACTAGCGGGGGAAACTAATTTAAGTAAACCCTATAGCTTGTGCCTTCAGATTTTATATACTTAACACTTCTTATAGTAGCTAATGTACTCCTTTGCTTCCTATTTAAGCTTTAGCCAATAGTATTTACGTTAAAGTAATTCCACTATTTTAGCTTAACCATAGTGGCCACCTAGAGGATTATTATGATTCCTTATAAGGATCTTTTATTATAAATTTGCTTCTTATAGCACCCAAACCTTACCATTTCTACACAGTAGGCCCATTGGGTCCAGTTCCTAATTTTAGTGCCTTTTAGCTTCCTTTCCGTTACATTTCCAGTCTACTTTTATATTAAAGATAGTATAGGAGGTGTCCCTCCGTTACACCTTATAGATAAGATCTATTAACCTTTTAAATAGTTTCTGGGTAAAAGCTATTTTGTCTTATACTGCTCCAAGTATACAACTAAATCGTACCATAGATCTTATAACTCTCCAGTACATATATATTAGGAAGGCCGCTATAAGGTTAAAGTCCTTTAGTTATTACAGGGCTCTAGATTCCAATTGCTTTATAGCTTCACTTTTAGTTTAAGGGGATAGCTCAGTAATTAAGGGTAGTGTGTTACCGGGTTCTAAACTTATATTAGGGATATCCTGTCTAGGTATCTTCGGACCCTTATTATCAGGAAATTTTTTTTTGGGCAAGCGAAAATCGGGGTCTGCGAAACCTGCGTAAGTCGCAATTTTGGCGATTTTGCAGCGATTTGCAGCGATTTGCAGCAATTTGCTACAAACACATAGGCTACTTGTGCACCCGCCTACCCTATCTGTGTATTTATAGCAAATTGCTGCAAATTGCTGCAAATTACTAAAATCGCGACTTATATAAGTTAAGCAGACCCTAATTTTTAGCTGTAATAATATACCTAAATATATATATATAATGCTATAACTATATTATACTAATAACTTTAGTTACTATAATCTACTACAACGCTCTACACGAAGCTTTGTACGAGGCTTTGAACGAAGCTCTACACGAAGCTCTACACGAAGCTCTACACGAAGCTCTACACGAAGCTCTACACGAAGCTCTACACAAAGCTCTACGTACAGAGGCTCCGCACGAGGCTCTGCGCGAAGCTCTGCATCGGGTCCCCGCTATATTCCCGATAGCCTCTACACGTGCCTCTGCCAAGTATCCCCCCTATATACACCTAGGTAGCCACCTTATTTTTTACCCTTCCTTCCTTACATCCTCCCTACTTTCAGCCAGGCAGGTATCACGATAGATGACATAGGCCAGCTGATAGGTAGAGACACAGAATTGAATGAGTGATCTGTTTTTATTCAAGGTGGCTCTAAGAGCCCTAATATACATAAGAAAAATAACCCCTTACAGGGGTCCCTGGAGGGTGGTGTAACAGACCAAAATTAGGCTGATATTGATGTCTGACAGCCGTCATCACAGGATGATATTACCCTAGCTGTAAAGCTACCTCCGCGGCTAATACACCCCCTTAGATCTAGCGTAGAGCGGCAGAGCTGGATTACCGGATTAGGCAGTCGGGATGGACGAGCTGGTGGTGAGCTTTGTTAAGCGTTAATTGACCAGATGTCTGATATCGCGGAGCCCCAATACTTTAACGAATTTTTGATGATTTTGCTTTAAGAGAGCTTTAGTTAGTCTATCTGTAGCCATCTTGCTTATTAGTACCCATTGTATAACAAAGCTTCCGTTTTGGACCTCTTGGCAAAGCCAGAATTAATAGATATCTACATGTTAGAGTTTTATAGATACCGTAGGGGTTTCTTTTATTACGATCTGTACTAACTACTAATTGTTATAATTAATAGTAACGTCCTATTCTGGATTAAATCTAATAGCTTTGAAGATCCAAACTATATACTTTACCTCTTCACTAACGCGCAAGAGAGCTAGGAGTTTTGCCTCTATAGTGGACTTAGTAACTGCCTTTTGTCTAGTTGCCTGCTATACTATAGGCCTATTAAATAGGCTTATTAAGAAACCCTATAAGCTCTATTATATTAGAGCACTATTAGCAAAGCTAGTATTAGAAGCAGCTTTTAGAACCTGGTTTATCTTATACAGCATAATAGTAAAGAACTTAAGCGCGAGGTATCTGGTATTATAGAGATAGGTAAGCAATCTATTAATCTCCGCAAGATAAGCTAGTAATGGATTTTATAAGAACTTAGCCAGCCTACTAACAGAAAAGGTGACGTCTAGTTATATAGTAGATGCCGGATATATTACAGAACCTACATAGTATTAATATCCTTTTATCTAATTTAGCGTAGCTTCTCCCTTATATGGTATTAATTCCTAGCCTAATAGTAGTGTAGCTAATGGCTTTAGATATTCTAGATAGTATATTAAAACTTGCTTCTTAAGATATTAATCTAGACAGAGCTAGAGCTTTCCCTTTTATTAATTTTACACAATATAAGTATTTAGGAATGACGTAAACTAAGGTATTTAGCAGATCTTAAATTAATCTTATACCTGCTTTAAGATGTCCTCCATCTACTAGCAACAGCTTAGGTATCCTATAATTAGAATATTATTAATATAGAAGAATACAAAGATAGGTTTAGTAGGGTATATATACAGATACAGCTCGTTTAGTACAGCTTTTAAACCTATACTTTGCAGAGCAGCAGATATTTCTAAAAACCACAATTTAGGAGATTTCCGTAGTCTATATATTGCCTTTCTTAGACGGAGGGAGAATCTAGGTAGTAGGTCTATACCCTTAAGGGGAATAAAGTAGACCTTATTATCAACCAAGGCATTAACAAAGGCGTTAACGGCGTTAATTTGTATAACATCTAGGTTAAAGCCAGCGGTGAAAGCGTAAAGTAGATGGAAGGTTTAATAGGCTGCCGTTATAGCTTTAACCTCCTCTTATAAGACTGCCTAAAGGTCTCTATAGACAACTAGATAAGCCTTAAATCTTATAATAAAGCTGTCTAAATCTTCCTTATATATAAAGACCTATATAGTAGGAAGTTAATAGACCTTCTTAATTAGTCATACCTCGTCCTAGGTCTACTCTCCAGTTAAGGCCTTTATCTTAGTGTAAGCAGCTGCCTTAAACTCTATAGCGTACTTATAATTAAGCATCTCTTTCTATAACCCTAGTGGTGGTAAAAAGTTGTCTTAATATCTATACGTCTTTATAGCAGCAGTATAGAAAGCGTGAGCTAATGGTGTTGTATTTATATTGATAATATTATTATCGTTATTCATTTGAACTATAAAGGCTTATTATTATAAATCCTAATTTAGTATATCTTTCTTCTTTACTATAGGCCGCTTTTTACGGCCAGAACATCTCTTACCCCCTAATAATAAGCCTGCTGTTATCTAAGGTTTGGAATAAGGTATAGGATCTATAAATAGTGGTTCGGTAACTTTAGAAAATAACTAAGTGGTAAATAATATCTATTAAGGCGCTGATAACGCTAATAGTTTAGATAGTTCTAGAGTTAGCTCTGGGGTAAGTAGCTAATAGAGTTCTTCTATTAATATCTGAATACTTTTTAACGTAGGAGTAACGTTAATATTTGCTAAATGCGGCAGTCCTATATCCAGTTCTTTGTTAAAGTTCTTTATCCAGTCCTTGCTGCTATCTTAAAGATTATCTAGTAGGTCCTAAACTTGCTAAAAACGATCCTTTTAAGCCTGCGAGATAATAAGGTGTTCTAGTGTTTTGGGAGATTAATATCTCTTTAACTTATCTATTTATACATTATAAGATTAGATAATATAGTTAGTGGTTAGTATCCATACCCTATAGATATTTAATACTTCTATACTAACGAGATAACCTATTTAGGCTTATGGCTTAAACTTTACCTTCCTAGGAATGCCGTATTTAATAAGCACGTAGGTTAAAGATCTAGCTATATAAAGTCCTGTTAGCTATAGCTTCCATTTATAAAGCATCTTAAATAGGGTCTTTTAGTCAATAGACTTAATAGGAGTTTAATTAAGTAGGAACACTGCTAGAAGCACAAACTTAGGCTATAAATCCATAGGTAACTTTGCTTTAATAACAGCAGTCCTTACTTATTTAGAAATGGCTCTTCCTAACCTCTCTGCAGGTCTATTTTAAGTTAGAGTATATAGTATTAATTGCTTAATAACTCCTCCATTAAGTTAGATAAGATTCTTTACCCTAGCGCCTATACCTTGCTCCTTATCTATATGCTAAATATAGATACCTTAAGCATTAAATTTCTTTGCAAATACTATTATTGATTTAAAGAGTAGAAGCAATATCTCTTACTTATAGTTCTTGATAGGAAAAGCATAATAGTACTTTATATAGTCACACCAAAAGTAAGCTAACATGGGTAATAGGGTTATGACGGCGATATAGTTATAATGGTTGGCTACTACCGCCTTTCTAATATAGCATATTGCCGGTTCCAAAATCAAAATAGTATAAACTTTATTTTATTTTAAATGCTTACAACCAAATTAGAAAATCTTTTACCAACACCACAATGCCCTACTAGCCCCTATAACCTTGCAAGAAAGAGAACATACAGAGCGCTATTATTGCCTGGAATTCTAGGCTCTATAAAGACCGGGAAACCTACGCAAAGGCTTATAGGGTAGATCCACAGATATTTTAATGCCGCCTTAATGGAAAGCAACAGTCCTATAAAGTCGCCCATACCAACCAGAACCGTATTACTGTTGCTAGCAAAGATACAATTGTTTAACACCTCATATATCTTGCAAACGCTGGATTTCCATATCGGCAGCATACCGTTTGATTAATTGCCATAATAGTCCTCCGCCAGGAATACGCCAATCTTCCTTGATACGTCCATATCGACCCTCTTGGCATAAAGTAGGTATACAACTTCCTAAGACGGCAGGATAAGCTTCGTTGCTACTATATACGTTTAATTAATTAAGAACGAGCTCTTACAAATAACAATCCTAGTTTTATTTAGAGATTCTTTACCAACTACACCGATACTATTACTTAATATAATATCAGCGAATTTAATAGGTGGAATATGGATAAGACAGGCTATGCAATGGGACTAGCTTTTGCTGCAAAAGTAGTTATATTAAGAGGCAGAATCATTAACTTTAAGACGATTAACGGCAGTAGGGAATAGGTTACCCAAATTAACCCAATCGGCATGCATAGGCAGATAATTCCACCGTTCATTATTTTTAAAGGGAAGTAGTATATAGATTTACTATGGGAAACAGCAGAGGAAGCTATAGGCAAGTGCTTAATTAAAATAACGGAGAATGGCTAGTTAAATAAAGAAATGGGCCTTTAGTGGCTTTAACATTTTAAGCATTATACTCAGTAAATAGAGGCATGGGAGGCCTCTAAAATTAATACCCTAGATGTTAAATACCATGGCCACCAATTGCTTATTATGGATAGGCATAGCTCTTATACTAATATTAAGTTTATAAAGTTCTGCTAGAAGCATAAGATTATTCCTATATATCTTCCACCTTACTTAACCCACTTCCTACAGCCTCTAGATCTTGTTATTTTTTTGGTGGTTAAGTGCCTATATTTAGCCAAGGTCGACGAATACGCAGCTTATGGCGTTACTGATATTAATAGAGACTACTTTCTATAGATCCTGGGTGAGATCAGGCCTTAAATATATACACCTAAACTAATTGATAGTGTATTTAAAGCTGCAGGCCTTCTCCCTTTTAACCCTAATTAAGTCCTCCAACACCTCATAAGCCAACCTTCCTTTACGCGACTATGTATACCTTAGCCTATAAATAAGCGAACGCTTTTATCCTTACCTCTGCATCTAAAGACTCTAAAAAGCCATTTTAATTAAGCTTGGTACAGCCATACAATCCATTATTTAGATACTACTCCTAAAGCAATTGACGTAGTTGTTAGGAAGCTTATAAGCCATATAGATTCAATAGATAAAGGTATAGAAATACTCCGGCTGGAAAATATAGAGCTTTGTAACAGCGCTGCAGACAGGAGAGCTAAGAAGAAAAATAAATGGGTAGTGCTTTTAACCAAATTAGTTCTTACTACCGAATTGGCTAAGGCATTTGTTAACGCTAGGGAGGCTGCGGAGGAGGCTAAGTAGAGGACTAAGAATACTAGAGAGCAGCTTAGAAAGAAGAGAAAAGAGGTAGCTATAATTGTTAAGGTACAAGTTTAAGAAAGGAAGGAGGCTTAGGCTGCTGCTATAAAGGCTAAAAAGGTTACGGATTAACATAAAAGGGACTTAGGGGGGGCAAATTGGGCAGTAAAAAGAGTATAGAAGGCGTTAGTAGCTACGGACAATATAGCAAAAAGAAAGAAGACTACAGAAGCTTATATGGCAGCAGGTTAAGTAGTAGAGGAGGTAAAACTTAAAGCAGAAGCCTTAGTAATACTACAGGAACAATGGGAGGAATCCTGCGCAGCGGCTATAGAGGCTATAGCTCGCACTAAGGCTCTATAAGACGCTGCAAAAAAGGCAAAGGAGGCCTCTTAACAGTCTACACAGGCAGATAAGGAAGTAGATAATAAGGAAGTGGATAATGAGGAAGTGGACGATGAGGAAGTAGACAATGAGCTAAGTAGATTAAGCAACGATAAGGTGTTGGATAAGGATTAGGATAGAGGATATTAATACAGGCAACATTATTGTATTAATTGGGTGGCAGTCAGTACCAAAAATACCAAAAAATATTAATATAGAGCCTCTATTATATAAAAATAAAGCTTCATAAAACCTCAATAGCAGTGTGATACCAAGCGATGCATTTTGCTAGTATTTTGCCTACAATCGGGCATTCGGCAGTATTTTGGTGTTCGTGAGCCTAATTAGGAAGGCGGTAGTAGCCGACCGTCATAACTATATCGCCGTCATAACCCTCTCACCTACGTTATATACGTATCTCCATTGAACCCGTCTTCTTCTATAATAATATTAAAGTAAACACGTTTAAAAGGGTAGGTTCCTTTTACTAATATTTTGCGAGATATTTGCTGGGTTATCTTTCCAAGAACATATGGTTCACAAAGTGGTATACTGTATGGAGTTCTTCCTCTATCTGTCTTAACTACTTTGACCCTATCTACCACAGTTAGCAGATAATCCACTGACTCTATATTATAGTATAGTAAGCGTTAATGCCATACTTTGTTATATGCTAAGGTCTTAAAGAATCTGGTAGAGGTAGTGTAGGTAATAAGAGTAGGTGGTAAGGTAGTAATGGTATTAATAAGGTAGAGACCTCTATATTCTATAAGGTTACTAAATAGGCTTTTGTCATCTTTATAGCGCAGATAGTTTATAGATTAATTAATAATTACTCTAACCCTATAGAGCTTTGCTGCAGATATTAGATTGGTATAAAAATATAGAGCGTACGCTATATTTCTTAATATTAGATACTAAGTTAGGCGTTATTTACCCACCTTAATTGCTAAGTTGATATTACTGTTGGTTACACAAGGGGATATCACGTAGCTACGATTCGTAGATAGTATGATGGTTGTTCTTCTTGTTTGAAAGCAAAGGATCATAAGGATCGCAGTGCCTAAGTAGGGGGCTGATTAGTCACCATAAGGATGACTAATCAAAGACACGACGACGACACGTAACCACGTAACTACTGTCCTTATATTCCGACACTGGCAGTTCTTTCTTTATGTGTAGAACCACCAATATATAGGCTTTGTTGATATACTAAAAGTAGATATCTAAACAAGATTAACGTGATTATATGGGCTTAGGAAATCCACCAAATCCCACCTATACAATTAGAATAAAATTAATTAAGAATAAAATAAAATCAATCAAGAATATATTAAAAGGAAAAGATTGTAGTGCCTTCTATCCATATATTCTAACACTGGCAGTTCTTTCTTTATGCTTATGGCGCTGTAGGAAGGCAGCAAGGCAGCAAGGTGTCGGTTTAGCTGGAGGTAAAAGCAGTAGATATTGGTTGGCTGCAGGCGGAGCAGCAAGTAGTTAATTAGCTGCAGGCAGGGCATATCAGTTGCAACAGTTATCGGGTTTATAGCTGCCGTAGATACTAGCAGTTCTTTCTTTTATAGATTGCCTGCGTGACTATGCCGTTCCAACCGCTCCCCCCCTATATCACTCTCTCTTTACGGTACCCTCCACAAGAACTTCCTGTCTAGATTACGCTGGTAGCCACCTCCGTAGCTACCTTGGGAACTACAGGAGTCTTAGAATTCCCCTCCACGCTAAATCTTCTAAAGCTTATTAAATGTTTGTGGAGAAGTAGAGGCTTGTTGCGGAGATTGCTGCGGAGATTACTAGTGGGACGGAGCTTAAGGCACAGGTTGAGATACGGCAGCTTAAGGCACTTAAGGTGTTTAATAGCCTGAGGTTATCTATAGTAGTTGCTGCGGAGGTTCTTATCGAGCTTGCTGCTGGTGGGTTGGGATATCATTTATAGATCTGGCTTGTTGTGCCAGTTGTCTAGTCGCAATAGGGGTTAGAGGAAACGTCTCGGCGCTTAAGTTAAACGAGGTTAAGAATCTCTGGTAGGACGGAGCTTAAGGCATGGGTTGAGATACAGCAGCCTAAGGAACTTAAGGCTAAGGAACTTAAGGTGTTTAATAGCCTGAGGTTGTCTATGGTGGTTCTTATGGAGCTTGCTGTATTAGCGGTGCAGGTGGTGTATGGACGTGTAGCTGCTGCAGTTGCTGCGGCTGCTGTGGGGTAGCGGGGGCAGCGATTAGAGTAGCTGGCGGTGCAGCAATCGGGACAACTTGTGGTGCAGCAGTTAGAATAGATTGCTGCGGATGTTGCTGGGCAGGAGGAGGACCAAGTGGGAGATTAGCGTTCTAGGGGTTTTAATACGAATTAAAGTTGCCTTCTAAAGAATATCAGTTGGTTCTTGGTTTCCGTAGTTAATATATAATCTTAGCTTCCGTCCATACTGGTTCTTCTATACTAACAATAACGGCCTAAATATTGCTAGCAATTGGGTTACCGTTCTTAATAATGTATACTCCGTTCCTATAAAGAAAGTCTTGAAAATCCTAAACAATATTAACGTTGCCAAGTGCCTAGGTATCAGCAGTCCATCCTATAAAATCTTCCCTAAAATACTCCCACAGCTGTAAATCGGCCCAGTGTCTATTTCGGTAGAATATAATATGATGTAGGAGAAAGCCATTAACTTGTTTTGCGGTATAAGTTATTGTATTAAGGGTAAATTCGTCCCAATATTTATCAATGAGTTTCGCGTATATAGCTACCCCTGGTGGTAAGGAGTCTCTCCAGTCGTTTGGAATAGCCGTAGCCATGCTTTCGGAAGAAGGGAAGTGTTATTGGTGTAGGGATTGTCGTTTGGTACGCGTTCGTGATGTGTATTTGTCGTTTGGTACGCGTTCGTGGTTTGGTACGCGTTCGTGATTTGGTACGCGTTCGTGACAAGAATTTGCGATTGTGGGGCTCAGGACCAGTTCTGGCCTTGAATCGCGAAGACTCGTAAAGCGTATTGTTCTGCGTGATGGACGCAAGAATCTGTAATCTTGGAAAGGCTCAGGACTAGTTCTGGCCTTTAGATCCTTAGATTCGTGGAAGAGTTCTATTTAAGGTTCAGGACCAGTTCTGACCTTAAAAGACAGCTTCCTTTAGCACGAGTAGCACTGGTACAGTGGCTCGTCTCTTCTTAGTGATACCTAGCTGTTTTGTAGTATAACAGTGAAGTTAACCACTGATCAGTGTTGGTTACACAAGGGGATATCACGTAGCTACGATTCGTAGATAGTATAATGGTTGTTCTTCTTGTTTGAAAGCAAAGGATCATAAGGATCGCAGTGCCTAAGTAGGGGGCTGATTAGTCACCATAAGGATGACTAATCAAAGACACGACGACGACACGTAACCACGTAACTGCTGTCCTTATATTCCGACAATTACTATATCTATAGATTTCTGCCTCAGAATCTCTAGCTGTTGCTATAGATATACATAGCTTAAGGTTACGGAAGTATCTAATATTGTTGCAGAAGTGGGTGTCTGCTATAGTATTATACCCCCAGACATTAATTAACGATAAATCCTGATGTTTCTGTGATAATAATAATAAGTAGGATATTGTTACAGCAGCTGCTATAGCTTAGGGCCTATCCAGATCCTTAATCTTTTTAGTAGTAGACAAAGCCAATATAGACATCCTTAACCTAGGACCTTCCCTCTTAATCTGCTTAAGCCTCCTCTTATAATACTACTTATTTATTAGGACCTTAAGCCATTCTTAACACTTCCTTAGATACTTATTATTTAGTATAAAGTTTAGACCTTGGAGAGACTAAAACAGTTACTTGCAATTCTTTAACTTATGGGGTAAACTATAAGTAAAGCACTTTGCCTTAGGTGATTAAGAAGGTACTAGGGTAGTAGACGTTATAGGATCTATAGATGGCTGTCCTAAGAGTATAGTATAAGCATTACATCCCGTATTTAAATACTTATAGAGAAGGTTAAATTCCTTAATTATTATCGCCATTTTAAGCTTCTCTAACCTCTTGGATATTTTTTAAATAAAGGCATAATATAGAGCTAGACAGATCTCCTTATAGTCCTAGACAAAGGCTTATATAATGCTGCTTTCTATTGCCTCTATTAACCCTTCCTCTAGCTCTTTGCTATTCTGTATAATAGTAATATAAAGCTAAAGCCAAGATTCTAGAGTTTGACGTTTAGGCCCTTGTTTCTGTTTCTTAAGATCGTCTAATACTATTTACTGTAGCGTAGCTTAAGATGGCTTTACTACCTTCTTTAGCTGTCTTGAATCCAAATGTGATATAGTAAGGTTTTTGAGATACCCTAAGAAGTTAGTGCCCATGGTCAGGGTTGGCAATGATATTTTTATTCATTGCGTCATAACGATATATTCATTCATAAGGAGTGATAATGATTGAATATTTTGACAGCCCTTATGAATGAATATTTATAAATTTATGAATATATATAGAGAGACTTAAAGCTCTCTGGTATAGTAGAAGGATATTAAGGTATAAACATAGGACTAATTTTACACTATACGTTCTAATATATACCCAAGAGAGAGCTGCTAGCGAACGTTGGGGGAGGGGGATGGGGGTGTAGAGGCCTCTAGGGAGACCTCGGCCCTATTGATTTAGTACTATACCATGCCAAGACCGGTGATATCGCCTATATCTATGATACCGCGACTATTCATTTATATCGCGATATTCCGATTGGCTTATGAATTGAATGCGATATTGGGCCTATTTATTCATTCATTTATCATTGCCAACCCTACCCATGGTGGTATACAAGAGTGCTATAAACGTGTGGAGCTTCTCTTCCCGCTTTAGGTAGTCTTATTATTAAAGCTTATATAGCTTAAAGAGTATTCTCTATGTCTCTAGAGATTGCTAAGTTTGTTATCCTTATTGACTTAACAATCCAGGTAGAGCTGTTTTAGTAGACGCTGGAGTTGCTGCTGGAGCTGCTATAGGTGCTATAGGAGCTGCTGCTAGTGCTATAGGAGCCGCTAGAGGTGCCGTAGGAGCTGCTGCTATCAAAGGTATATCTGGCTCATTGTTTTCTTTAATTTTGTTCTCCGCCTTATCTGGGTTAATATAGCCCCAGATCTTCGTAAAACTTGCTTCTTGGCGGATAAATTGGAACCATAAAGGCCAGTCTTTTTGGGTTAGCAAAAGAGGATTGGTAGAGTCCGTGGTTGTAGGTGCTATAGTGGCTTTTGTTTTAAGGTCGCGTAAAGAGACGCGCTTATGCGTAAAGCACGCGATATTTTGTGACGAACTATGCTTAAAGAGGCTTAGTGGTATTTATCTAGCCACTAAGATCTCCCTAGTGCTTAGAAGGTTACTAGGCTTATAACTTTTAGCTAGGTAGGTATTATAATAGATAATATAGGCCAGCTAATAGGTAGAGACATAGAATTAAATAAGTAATCTATTTTTATTTAAGGTGGCTCTAAGAGCCCTAATATATATAAGAAAAATAACCCCTTATAGGGGTCCCTGGAGGGTGGTGTAACAGACTAAAATTAGGCTAATATTAATGTCTGACAGCCGTTGTTATAGGTTGATATTACCCTAGCTATAAAGCTACTTCTATGGCTAATACCTACTTAGGGAGGCACCAGAACGGCAGCTAGCAGACGACTGTTACTAAAGCCAGACAACCATCGCCAGAGCTAGACAACCGTTACCAGAGAGAGACGACCGCCAACTGTTTGAACGACCCAGCCAGCGAACACTAAACGATTTAATCGATTGATCAAATCAAACTAGAGCCTTATTATTAGTCTATTACCAAATCGAATCAAATTAAGGCCTCCTAAGAGGCACCCTAGATAACTACCGTTTAAAGGTAGCATAAATAGGTAGGTACAGACAGGTAGGCATAGACAGGTAGGCATAGACAGGTAGGCATAGATAGGTAGGCACAGACAGGTAGGTACAGGTAGGTAGGTAGGTAGGTAGATAGGTAGGCAAATAGGTAGGTAGGCAAGTAGGTAGGCAGGTAAGTAGGCAGGTGGGTAGGTAGGCAGGCAGGCAGGCAGGTAGGTAAGTAGGTAGGCACTAGGCCTAGTTTAGAAATTAGTACATAGTTAGCAGATTATTATAATTTAGTATAATAGCTTTAGCAGCTATTTTATATAGTTTTAATATAAATATATTAAAAGTACCTTATAGCAATCTGTAATATAATTTATATAATTTATACTATACAATCTATACAATTTGTACAATTTGTACAATTTAATTTTAAGGTGCTGATGTTAGTTTAGTGTTTGGGCATTTTACTGCGTTTTGCTTGTGAATGCTGCGGGTTTGCTACAAAACGTGCGGTTTATGCGAGTCGCTAACCACCATATACTACTACCGCGATCGTATAGTTTGCGGCAAGTTGCCGCGAACTGCAACAACACGCCTAAAAAAAATTTCCTGATGATTGGCTATAGACCAGGTACTAGCTAGAACGTCAATAAAAGCCAATAGGGTTTGCACCGCCTAAGACTTAGTGCTTAGAGCTATAGGTGCTTAAGCATCCTATACCTAGAGCTTGTTCTACAATATAGGGAGTAAAATATCTATTATCTATTTTCCTTTTCCCGTTTTAAAGCCTTTAGTATAGTCTAGCCGTTGTAACGGTCTATTAACAGGGTTATTTTCCCCTGGCTTATATTTAATCTTAAAGTTAAATTATGCAAGCTCCTCTGCTTATCTAGCTTATTAAGGTATAAGCTTCTTTATAGTTATAAAGTAGCGTAAATTATAATAATCTAAGAGTATACAGGTGGTATAGCTTATATACTTAAAGTAGTATTACTACTATTTAAAGCAGTTGACTATGGCTAGCAGTTTCTTATTATAGATATAATGCCTAACTTTAGGTCCCTAGAATTTTCTATTATAGAATACTATTGGTCTCTAGTAGAGCTGAGTAGTGTCTAGATACCTATTAGGTTGCAGTAGGATACTAGTAAAGGCAAAATTTAATATATTAGTAACTATTATTAATAGCTAATCTGGGTTAAAATGCCGTAATAGTAGAGCTTCTATAAACTTTACGCGTAGTTCTTAAAAGGCTTTCTATACCTTTCTGGGCCATATCTATAGTTTATACTATTTAGTTAGTCCCTTCTTAGTTTTCTTCCTTCCTACTTTTAAGCTTTTTGCTTTCTAGGCCAGGTCTTAAAAAGCTTTAGTAATATAGTTAGATAGGTATTAGGCAATATCTAAGTAGTTATAGATAAAGCGCCTATAGAAATTGGCAAAGCCTAGGAACACTTAAATATTCTAGTAGCTCTCTAGCTCCGGCCACTTTTAGATTATCTATACCTATAGGTATTATAATATAACCTAGGAACTTGACCTGCTTAGTATTAAAGATATACTTTAACGCCTTAGCGTAGAGGCCCTGATTATCTAAACGTTCTAGCACTTCGCGGATATATTACTTGTGCTAATCCTTGTCCTCCAAGTAGATTAGAATGTTATCTAAATAGATAATATATATGCGATTAACTAGTCCCCCTAAGGCTTTATAAATGTATAATTAAAATATTATAGGTGTATTGGCTAGCCCAAAGGGCATCACCAGATACTTAAAGTGGCCGTATTGGGTTTTAAAAGCAGTTTTCTACTTATCCCCTTCTTTAATGCGGAGCTTATAATAGGCGTCTTATAGATCTAGCTTTATAAAGATCTTTGCCTTAGATAGTTAATCTAGCATTTTATTAACTAGTAGTAGCGGGTAACGGTTCTTAATTGTGATCTTATTAAGACTGTAATAGTCTATATATAGTCTTATAGTTCTATTTGGTTTTAGAATAAAGAGGATTAGTATGCCTGCTAGTAACTTACTAGGCTATATCCATCCCTTTTCTAGTAAACCATTAAGGTACTTCTATAGGATCTTAAGCTCTTTATAAGAGAGGTTATAGATAAAAAGGTTTAGTGGTTATTTACCTTTTTCTAAATTAATTGTATAATTATATTCTAAGTTCCGCTAAAGGACTTTTGCTTACCTACCTAAGAATACCCTTAATAAGTCCTTTAGGCCTATTAGGATATTTAACAAATTAGGGTCGCGTTTGTTCTCTATATTATTATTGGGTAGGTCCTAGAGGTCCCTTAGGACACTTATAGGCAGCATCGCGCGCTATAGTGGCTGTTTGTATATAGTTACCACTATATATTAAATAGTTTTATGCGGTAGCTAGTGGAGGGTAGGGAACTCTTTAATACATTATTTAAGGTATTATAGTATACTCTCTGCGTATTGCTTAAGCTATAGTAGCCTATAGCGGTAAAAGTATCTTATAAGATCTTTAAGATCACTACTTCCCTATAATATCTCTGCGACCTATCCAGAATTTCCCTGTAAGGTATCCGTTATAAAAGGGTTGTCGTCTATACTAGGCTTTATACTTATTTTACCATAGAATAGAGGTTAGATTTAATACTCCTTTGGGTATAGAGCGTATATTATTTCTCCTAGAGCTATATCCTCTATGATGTCTTTTAAGCTTATTAGTAAAATACGCCCTTCTAATTCTTTATTATTCCACTATTTAAAGGCTCCTGTTTTAAAGTGTATCTTAAAATCTGCTTCTATAAGCTAAGGATATCCAAAAATAAGGTTATAGCCTATAAAGTTAGCCACCTAGAAGGGCTACAGGCCAACCACCTTGATGTAGTTATGTATATTAGCCACTAACACTATAAGCTCGTGGGCACTATATAGTTTAATCTAATACTTATCTAGGAACCCTATAATAGGTTTCCGCTACTTTAGCAACGGGATAAGCTTATACTCTTTTACTAAATTATATTATATAAGATTATTTTTGGCGCCACTATTATATAGTGCTTAGAACTAATATACCTTATTAGGCGTTGGGTCTATGGCGGAGTTCTAAACTGCTAAAGGCCTTAGCTAGTCGGTTTATATCCTTTTTCTATTTACTATATAGATACCTCTCTAAGTCTTTTATACCTCCTTAGGTAGGTACTAAGTAGCCCCTAAAAGGCCCTTAGCCTTAGCTAAGTTATAAGAGATTTTATCCAGCCTAGATTAAGCTCTACTAAATCTAGACCTGCCCCTAAAGGTTTCTAATATATTTATTAGTGGCTCCTTCCTGTATAGCTTCTAAGAGCCTTATAGCAGCTTCCCAATATCCTCCTTAGAGAAAATTAGTGTAGGGCTTTTAACTTTCTAACCTTAGGCCTGGGAAAGCTCCGGCTATAGAGGTAGTATTAGTACTAGTAGCTAATACAGGTTTCCCTGCAAGGCTTAAGTCTTAAGTTAGTAGTTAGGTTAGATTACCTAAAGGGGTAGGCCCGCTTAGCTTATAAGCAGTCTATGCGTTGCCACTATGCTGGTGGTCTTCTAGGAGGGTTCCGGTTAGGTCCCTAGTTAGGCGCGTTAATATATTTCTCTAGCATTTCTAATTTAAAGGGAGATCTTAGAGTTGCCTCTGGCGCTTAATCTTCTAATTAGCCTAAGTGGGGCCAGAGGGGTTCCAGCTGCTTTCTAGTAGTGTTGTAACCATTATAGAGAGTGTCTGCGTTTTCCTTAGTATTGCTAGTAACCGTAGGTATACAAGAGTCTTTAAGCTCTTAGTGCATCTAAGTATTAGGGCTCGTTTAGCCGTCTTGCCTAGAGGTTTATATTGTCGCAATCTCTCGCTATTAGAGGGACCTTCCTGCCTTAGCGCGACGGCTTTTCATAAGGTATTTATAGAGTTTCTATTAGGTCGTTGCAAGATTTTAAGGGAGGAATAGTGAATATAAACAAAGATATAAACAAATAATCTGGTTCTTAAGCTAGCTGCCCTTCCAAATAGAGTAGGAAGGATTTAAATGTAAGGGGACTTTGTAGACAGGGGGCTATAAGGACACAATTATGGAACAGGATAGATTAGTAAGAGAGACAAATCCTTAAGGAGGTAAGGCCTCTAGGATTGTGGAGACTATATACTACGGGCACGTACCTCTAGTATGTAACTAGTGACTATTTAAGAGGCGTCCAGAGGTTGTCCTGAGGGCAACCTAAAGTGTCCGCAATAATATCCCTTATAGATAGGTATTCTTTACCCTTAATTAGTAAGATCTAGGATAGAATAGGTAACGCGCAAATCTTTATAAGGATAGATCTAAGATAGGCGTACTATTAGATTAGGATTAAGGAAGGCGACAAATAAAAGGCAGCCTTTAGGTCAAAGGAAGGGTTATATAAACTATTAGTTATGCAATTTAGGCTTATAAACGCACTAGTAACGTTCTAGAAGCGAATTAATAGTATATTAAAAGAACACCTAGATGAGTTTGTTATGGTATACCTTAACAATATTATTATCTACTTAATAACTAAGGAAGAATATAGAGAACATGTTAAGTAGGTCTTAAAGAGACTATAAGAAGAAAAGATGCTAGTAGTAATTAAGAAATATAAGTTCTTTATAAGGAAGACCGATTTTATAGAATTTATTATTAAGCTAGAAAGGATTAGTATAGACCTAAAGAAAGTTAAAGCTATAGCAAGTTAGTAAGAACTAAAGAATATTACGCAGTTAAGATCATTTCTAGGATTTTGCAACTACTATAGGAGGTTTATTATATAGTAGTTAAAGAATATCAAACCTTTTATAAGACTTATAAAGAAAGAGGAACTGTGGATATAGGGAAGTGAGTAGGAAAAGCTGTTTAAGGAACTTAAGGAGTTGTCTACTTAGGATCCAATCCTTAGGATCTATTAACTAAAGCTATATATAGTTATAGAAATGGATATATTAGACTTTATACCAGGGGTATATTTACTATAGAAGCACTAAGACGGATAGCACCTAGTGGCGTATTATAGTTAGAAGATAATACTACCAGAACTAAACTATAACATCTATAATAAAGAGTTGCTAGGTATAGTCGCAGTACTTAAGAAATAGAAAGCGTTCTTATAAGGTATAGAAAAACCATTTATAGTTAAAACGGACTATAAGAACCTAATAGGGTTTCTAATAATAAAGGAGCTTAACTAAAGACAGGTTAGATAGACCGAAATACTTACAGAATATTATTTTAAAATTTAATATACTAAGGGTACTAAAAACATAAAAGTAGACGCACTTAGTAAAAAGGCAGAACTATAAAACAAAAAGAAACTAATAGGCGCTATATTAGAAAAGATAAGGATAGGTTAGTTAGGTATAATTATCTAAAACTAGTAGCTATAACTAAAGAAGGACCAGAACGAGTCTATAAGACGCTAAAGAGTAAATAGTTATAAAGAATTTAAGAAGTATAGAATAAAGATCTAGACTTAGAATAGTATAAGCACTAAGAGGCTATATATATACCAAAGTCAGTAGCAGAAGAGTTTATTAAAGAATTTTATAAGGGAATAACTTAGGGACATAGTGTGGTAGTGTAGACTAGACGTCGCCTACTATCTTAGCATTTTCCTATATTTATAGAGCTTCGGCTTTCCTCCCTCTTACATTATCACCAACCTACCAGTTCACGGAATACTTTCTTTTCTTTCTTTCTTACTGACTGCTTTCTACTGATTGATTCTGACTGATTACAACCGACCGACAGACTGCCTGACTGACTGCACCGTGACTTCCCATCGGAGAGACACCGTACCCTCCCACAATAGTAGAGCTATAAGCTTAGTATTAAGACTTTAAAAGGAGTATATTATTTAAGAAATCTAGGGACTAGCAAGATAGGTTATAAAGGAGTGTCTAAATTGCTAAAGGAATAAACTAATAAGGCATAAGCTGTATAGAGGGCTATAACCTATTAAGATACCAAAAAGACCATAGGAGGTTATATTGTGGGACTTTATTATAAAGTTACTAAGGTTAAAGGACCCTATTACCGGATAGGATTATAACGCAATTTTAGTAATAGCGGATAAGTTAACTAAGTAGGGCTACTTTATAGCATATATAGAAGAAATCTTAGTAGAGGATATAGCTAGAATCTATATTAAAGAAGTGTTTATAGGATATAGAGTACTAATAAAGATTATATTAGACAGAGATCTAAGATTTATAGCAGCATTTTAGGAAGTATTCTTAGCAGAATAAAGGGTTTAAGCAGTAACGTTAATAACATATTACCTATAAATAGATAGTTAAATAGAGAGACTAAACCTGTTACGGAGTGAGTATAAGCGATAATAATATATAGCAAAGTAGATATTATTAAGCTATGTATATAAACTGTATAATAAAGTTAAGACGTTATATAAGGAGAGAAGGTAAGGAAACGGGAAGAAAGGGTATATATTATTAGTTTGGTTGCTTAGTTAATATATACATAGAGCAGAATAGGATTTAAGTAGCAGTCCTAGCAGAACTTAGTAGGATTTAGTAGACTTGGCAGAATATAGTAGAATGCGGCAGATTGCTATTAGATTGCTATAGATTGCCGGCAGATTGCTATTAGATTATTATTTTACAGTTAGTCTCTTCTTGCTACATTAGTGGAAATAGGTAAAAATAGGTAGGAATAGGTAGATGTATATAAGGTGTTATGGAGGTGTCCTATAATAGTACCCCCCCTTTAAACTTAAGCTTCTGCAAGATAGGGCTATGGCAATTCTAGGTAGAGTTTATAAAAATCTTCTGCGGCTTATATAAGTCCTATAGAGTTAACGGGTTTCTATAAGGGCTTAGTAAAGCCTCTCCATTTTATAAGGTATATATATTTCTATTTCTATTTATTATACTTAATATTATTAACTCTTTTAATAAGGTACTTATCCTTACCATCCACTTTAACTAGTAGGGGAGGGTCTTAGATCTGTCTAGGTAGGGCGTCTAATATAGGGGCGACAGGGTAGAGGACTGACGTATAGAATATATGGTAGATTTTAACTATATTAGGGAGATTTAGTTAGTAGGTATAAGGAAAGATAACTTTTTTAACCTTATAAAGGCCAGCATTCTTCCAATTAAGTTTCTTAATAGGTTATTTTATATTTAGATTTCTTATATCTAACTAGATAAAGTTACTAATTTAGTAAGCTAGTACTGGGGTTTGGTTCTTATTTACTATAGCTTTATAAATAGACTAGGCCTATATTATTTTATTAGTAAGGAACTCTTATAGTTCTTCTATCTTTTTTATAAATTTATTTACTTCTATAACTTATAAGGCCTAATAAGCTAGGTAAGGAATATTACTAAAGGGTTTAAACCCTATTTATGGGTGCTGGCTATAATTAGCTAGGAATAGGGAGGCCTTTATAGTTTCTAAGATGGAGTTATTTGTAGTAAACTTAGTAAATATAAGCCAGTCTATCTAGTTGTCCTATAAATATAATGTATATATCCAAATATACTATTCCATTATAGCATTTATATATTCTATTTAACTATCTATTTCTAGGTGGTAAGCTATAGATAATAGTGCTTTAATATAGAGTTAGGTAGTTAGTTCTTTCTAAAACGCTAAAATAAACTAGCGGCCTTTATTAGAGATAATTGTTTTAGGGAGCCTATAGAGTTTCTATATATAATCTAGGAATAGTTAGACAATAGTAGATGTTAATATATTAGGGTAGGCGATTAAGTATCTTATCTTGGATAGTTGGTCTATAACTACTATAATATTTATATAGCCTTTACTTATAGGGAGATTAATAATAAAGTTAATTAGATATCCTTCTATCTTTAGTCAGGAATAAGCAGTGGCTTTAAAAAGCCGTTATATGTCTTGTGTAAAGCTTTGGCTTATTAGTAGGTATAGCAGCTAGAGACGTATCTTTATATTATATTATATATATTTAGCCAATAGTATTCTTATTGAAGTAGTTCTAGGGTTTTTCCTTAGCCTAGGTAATTGGCTACTAGTAAATTATGTATATATTTAAGGAGCTTAAGCTTAAGTTTGTTGTGGTTAGGTACTATTAGGTGGTTCTAATAGTACAAACGGTCTCTATAGGCTTTGTATTTACTTAGAGAAATCCTTTTAGAGCGTCTAATGCCATCTTAAATTAGCTTAAGCGTCTCTTAAATAAACTCATTATTTAGGTATTTATTAACTATTATCTGCTTAATTAATTAATCAGTTATTTTAAGGATGTATATTATAACGTCTTTAATAGGAGGGTTAAATAGCTTAGTGCGAAGTAGGGTTTAATTATAGTAGGTATATGCTTCTTCTTATGCTAGTATATCTTATAAATATTAGGTCAGAGTATTAGGTTTCTAACCTTAAACGCCTAGGCGGTATATAATTAAGAATTGGAAATAAAATATATATTCTAACTAGTGGGCCTAATAATAACTTAACTATTTTATAGTTATAAAGTACTATAGATTCTTATAGTTACTAAGGACCTTAATTAGAAATCCGGCGCCTTCTAGTTTAGGTTATCATTATTTAAAATATCTAATAATAGCTAATAATTCCTTATTATAGATCTCGTAGTTATGTTTAACTAACTTAGTTATTTTAAGAAGTATGCTATAGGGTGTAGTATTTCTTCCTTATTATACTAGGATAGAATACCTTTAGTAATATAGTTAGATAAGTTAGCCTTTATAATACTCTTTTGGTTTAGGTTAAAGTATTAAAATATAGGTATAGTAGTAAATATAACTTTTAGGTAAGTAAAGGCCTTTTTATATTCTTTGTTAAAGATAAAAGCTTTATCCTTTTAGGTTAGAGCTATAAGGGGTAAAACCAGGGCGAAGAAGTTAGTAAATCCTATAAAAGCTTTTACGTCCTTAATATTCTTAGGTTCTTGCCAGTTTATAATTACTTTAATCTTCTTTAGGTCCATTTATATGCCATCTATAAAAATAATAAGTCGAAGGTATAAAACTTCTATTTTATAAAACTTGTTTTTATTTATATCTAATTATAGGCTAGCTTTATATAGGGCTTCTAGAATAAGGTTAACGTGTTTCTTATATTTAGCTAGGTTATTACTATATACTAGGATATTATTAATATAAGCAGTATAGAAAACATCTAGGTAAGGTTATAGGGTATTATTTATAAAGTGTTGGAATAAACTTGGGGCATTTGTGAGGCTAAATAGCGTTACTAGGTATTTAAATAGTCCGTATTTAGTATGGAATATAGTAAGCTATTTATCTCTCTTTGTAATATAGAGGCGGTTAAATACATAGATAAGGTCAAGTTTTGTATAGTAGTAGGCCTTACTTAATTAGTTTAGTATCTTTTAAATTAATAGAAGAAGGTACTAATTTTTAATGGTAATAGCGTTAAGAGCTTAGTAGTCTATATAGAAGCGCAGACTACTACCAGGTTTCTTAATAAAGATTATAAGTATAGCTATAGGCGAAGAGCTTGCTTTAATAAATCCTTTACTTAGGTACTTGTCTAAGTACTTTTATAGTACTTTAAGTTTATTCTGGGATATTCTATATAGGGGTCTAAATCCTAGCTATTTTCCTTCTTTAAGTACAATCTTGTGGTTATATAGTTAGTATTCTGCTAACTTATTAGCTTCCTTTTATAAGAATACCTCTAGGTGTTTATAGTGGTATACTAGTACTTTTGTAGCAGGGTTAGTGTGCTTCTTTAATGCTAGGGCCTTTTTAATATCGGCTATTATAACAGTAAAGATTGTATATTTAGGTTTTCTAGCAAGTTATACTAATAGGGTAGCTCTAATTATATAGATATCTAAAGTATTAAGTAAGCTTAGATCGTCCTTAGTTTCTTATATAGTTTTTTATTTAACTTTAGATTTGGTATTAGATACAGAGTTAGTGTTAGATTTAGGTTTAGGTTCTTTAAGTATCCTTTTTATAGTGGAATACTAGTTCTTCTAGTACTTTTATATATTAAGCTTAAGCTTCTACTTGGTTTAGGGCGGTGTAGTAGTTAGGATTGGTTTATATAGTTTAGTATAACTTCTAGGTTCTTAGTAAACGTCAGTGGAAATCTTATATTAGTGGAATTTAGTAAAATTCTTGGGTTAGTGGAATTGGGTAGACTTTTTAGGTATAGGGTAGACGTTAGAAGAAATTTTAGACCGGTGGATCCTGGTAGATTTTCTAGATTTTGGTTTAGGTTCTAAGCAGTAAGTTATAAGGCACTTTTACTTGCAGCGGGAGGCAGTAAATAGAAGCTTAAGGTTGTTCTAATTAATGGTTATCTTATATAGCTTTATCTAGGATTATTTAAGGATTACTAGGTAACCTAGGGTAGTTATAAAGAGCTTAATTAATTCTTTATAGTTTAGGTATTGGAGTTTTAGGGCTACTATATAAGTAATATAGCCTAAGATAGTGTGTTTGCTATTAAATCTAAATACATTAATATGCCGGTTAAGGGGTATTAGGGTAAACCTATTGTCTTATATAAAGATCTTATTAATAAATCCTATACTACTAGCTCCTATATTAATTAGGACTTAAGTATTAGCCTATTAACCTTTCTGCTAAAGATGGTAGTTAGCGGTTATATTATAATCCTAAGAGTTAGGGTTTGCTATATCTAATGCATTTAATAAGATTCTATAATATAGCTGTTCTAAAAAGTAACTTAACTTTAAAATATGCCTTTTGGTAGTAAGCAGAAAGGGGTTTCTTTAAAATATTAGTTATAATTTTGTCCTTATAAGTAGTGCTTACTAAATATAGGGCTAAAGCTAGGTAAAGATTAGGGACGGTAACTAGAGGATTCGTATAGTAAATAGCTACTAGTATTAGCTGTTTATATTTTTTTTGAAAGGGACGGAGTAGTAGCTAAAGATATAAATGTTACTTCCACACTTAAAACAGAGGCTATATTTAATGTGTTACTCTTATTTAGTAGATCCTTTTAGGGCATAGGAAAGGGTCCTAGTGTTAATATCTATAGCGTTTAAGTTTTTGCGGGTCTTAGGTGGTTAGGGGGTAGAGTATTAAGGTATGTATTTTAGGGCAAGGCGTAGTAAGTCGTTATATAGGCTATTAATAATATTAGTTTAGGTAGTAACGGTACCTAGCAGTTTAACTCCTATAAGAGATGCTTTTAATTTAGGGTTTAGAGATTTTACTAGGTAATTAATTAAGACAGGTTTGTTCTATTTAGTTTTCTTAGTATAGTAGTAGAATTTAGTAAAGTATAATAGGAAGCCCTTAGAACCCTATATTATCTTATTTAGTTTCCTTTATAATATAGTAACTAGTTTCTTTACTATACTTAATTGGAATAGGTATATAGTGTCCACAGTATCTCCTTTTAGGCGGCTTATAGCGTAATAAAGTTAACTGTTAGGGGTAGGGTAGCAATTAATATTGCCGCTTAGCTTATTCTAAAGTTAGTTAAAAAAAAAAAAGAGTATAGCTTACTCCTCTTACTAGAATAGGCGGGAGGATTAGGGAGGTATTTAAATAACTTTTTTTAGGGGTATTAACTAGTAAATTTGAGGTTAAGGAGTTAGTTTTAGATATGTTCTTCTTATCTAGTGTTTATAGGTTAATACTAGTAGGGATAGGTAGGGGCGATAGTATAGTAGATAGTAGGTTATAATAAATCTCTTTAACTTCCTTTCTTAGGGATTAGATTATCTTATAATATTAAGCTTTTTATTAGGTAAGAGCGTCTATAAAAGCCTCTTAGAGACTTTTTATTTATTTAGTAAATAGGGCGTACAGGTTATTTATAGATAAGGGGGTTTCTAGGTTGTTTTATATGTTAACTAAGGTAAGATAAAGTATATGGTTTAATGTAATATAGTATTATAGAGTAAGTATAAGCGATGATAATATATAGTAAAGTAGATATTATTAAGCTATATATATAAACTATATAATAAAGTTAAGACATTATATAAGGAGAGAAGGTAAGGAAACGGGAAGGGTATATATTATTAGTTTGGTTGCTTAGTTAATATATACACAGAGCAGAATAGGATTTAAGTAGCGGTCCTGGCAGAACTTAGTAGGATTTAGTAAACTTAGCAGAATATAGCAAAATGCGGCAGATTGCCGTTAGATTGCCGTAGATTGCCAGCAGATTGCCATTAGATTATCGTCTCGCGGTTAGTCTCTTCTTACTACGTTAGTGGAAACAGGTAGAAACAGGTAGGAACAGGTAGATATGTATAAGGTGTTATAGAGGTGTCTTGTAATAAAACCAAATATTAAAATAGTACTTAAGACATTATATTAATTATATATAAAATAATTAGGTATCGCTATTACCAGCTATATAGTTTATATATAATACAAAGCCATAAAAAGGAATAGGTATATTACCTTTTAAGGCGAACTATAGATATAAACTAAGAATATTATTATGTCATGGAACCCCACCGTAGGGGCCTCTATAGGAGAGCCCCGTGCTCTCGCATACACCTCGCGTACAGCTTACGTTAGCTACGCGTAGGTATATCACCTCCTTACGCCCTTAACCCTTACAATCAATCGCGCAACGTCTTGTAGACTCCCTGAATACATACGTTTTGTAGCCATTGCCCCCGTCTCGTGACATTACGTTGCGCCTTTTTTATCACCGACGCTCAGCCTACAACCAATTCTACGTCTTTATGATACTATAGGCGCTGCCAGAAGCAGCGTGTCTCCCACCTCGTACTTCTAAAGAACCGATAATAGTAAGACGAAATTCCTTACTAGCTACTATATTAAACTTAAAGAACAATCTAATAACCATATTAAACCCACGACGCCAATTAATCCCAGGAGGATTTAATTTACTAACTATAGCCTTAACCCCTAAAGGGAAGTCTAGTAGCTTAAAAGACTATAACGACCTTAATGAGGTAGACATTAACAATATTTTATTCTTTATTAACTATATAACTACGGACAAATAAGCTAAAGGGCTACCACCTATTAAGATTAAGATACAAAACGCCAAGACTTTTTTTAAAAATGGTAGCATAAGAACCTAATAAATACTACCACCTTCTATAGAACTACTATCTAAAGCTTATATAAGCTAAGATGCGTGCTGCCTAAGATTATAATATTATCTAAGACCTATAAGCTTGTAAGGCGCTCGCCAATAATATACGCTAAGAGATTAAAGATAACCTCCGCGTGTCTAAACGCGACGTCTAATAATTAAAGAAGGCCAAGATTATACTTATTGCTACAGTTATAGAAAAAGAGGGTATAATTAAATACCTACAATCTTAGCTTAACAAGTATATTTATAACAATACTAAACACTCCTTTACCGTATATAATGCTACCCAAGTCTCTATACCCCCGGCAACCTTACCTACCTAAACTACTACTATAGGGTCTAATATACGCTACCCTAATCCCCTAATCTTTTAGGGTGACTATAAGAAATATAGCTACTAGAAGATATAAGTCTATAAAAAACTAACCTAAAGCGCCTGCCTTTTCCCCATAGAAGATGCTAAGATTAGCTATATTATTAGGCAAATAAAGGGCATCTTATTTAATAGGCTCTTTGCTTAATAGGAGACTAGTAGTCCCTAAAAGTGGCAGTCTTACTAGGGAGCCCTTAAAGACCTTAACTAAATATACCGCGACTATAACCTAGTGGCCACCAGTTAAGCCAAACTACGTGCCCTAAAGATAAGTCCCACTAAATTATTTAACAAGTTCTATATTAAATTCTAGAAATACACTAGAGTCCTTACCCAAGACAATGCTAAAAACTAGGAAGATCTTCTTAAAAAAGTTACTTATCGCCTTAATTACGCAGCCGCCAGTTACAACTATAATAATGTTTACGATATAGTAGCAGCCCTATAGAAGATTAAACGACGGCTAAACTAGATTACTACTACAAACCCCTGCCTAAAGACCTCCCTATAGAAGTCCTCCGGACCTACCAAACTACTAATGCCTACTACCTTAAGCAATACTACTAGTCCTAATATTAACCTCTCTATACCAACCTTCCCGTAGAAGCTACTAAATAAAAAACGCGAGCTACTCCAGAAGCTAAAGCATTACTATAGATGCCATTAAGAAGGCTATTATAGCTATAGCCCAAACTGCCTAATAGCTAGGTTTAGCGGCTGCCGCCTAATACCTAACCTAGTACCTTAAACACTAAATACATTACTATATACCACTACTATACAAGACAAAGATATAATAATAGCGGTAGAGTTGGATGCGGAAACGGAAAACGTTAAGTCCTAGCCCTAAGTTATAGGCTAAGACGCCTTAATAATAAGGGGATCTACATATTAGCCTGCTTAATAGATAACTTAGTAAAGATAAATAGACGGAAATAGATAGTTTTACCTATAATAGGAATCACTGCTAAAAAATAATATAAAATCCGTTCTATAGTTAACTGTAGAGCTACTAATAAATTTATAGACACCTAATTTATATATACTTACAACCTACCTACCTTACCCCTTACTAAAGCCCACGCCCTATAACTCGCTAACAGTAGTTATACCATATAGAAGATTACCTATATGGCACAACTCTACCTAGATATAAACAGGCACCAGAAAGAGCTTTAGACCTATATTATACTACTTACTAACTACCCTATTATCCTTAAAATAAACTAGCTTAAATAACACAACCTCACTATTAACTAGAAAAAGAAAGAAGTAACCTTTAACTCTAAATACTGCAGAGAGGCTTGCCTAGGGCATAGCCTAGCCGCCTCTACCTACTCCTTAAAATATTAACCTAAGGAACCCATTATTACCCTATCCATAACTAACTGCCACTATATAAGTGCCGCGGCCTTCTACCGCATAGCACGTAGAAAAGGCTGGACTGTTGCCGCAGCCTCCTAATTATAACTATATAAACTTAATAAAGAACAGGACTACGTCCTCTATAATAATAGGATAGACATAGTCAACCTTCTAGAAAACGATGCCCCTATAAAACTCCACAGACTTTTATCTTTAGACTTTAAGAAGTTTATAAAGCTTAAAAAAGGACTTACTAACAAGGAACTCCGCAAGCTCCTCCCTAAGAGGTACTATAACTTTATTAATATATGCTTACAAAAGAGCGTAGATATACTCCCCCTATATTAACCTAATAACTATACCATTAATACTAAATAACGAAAAACGCTACCCTATAAGAGACTCTACCTAATATTAAAAGACGAACTTCTAGTTGTTAAAAAGTATATTAACGAGCACCTTAATAAAGGGTTTGTTCATCCTAGTATATCCCCAGTAGCCGCCTCTATTCTCCTTACTAAGAAGCCAGGAGAAGGTATTTAATTCTATGTTAACTATAGAGGACTTAACGCTATTATAATTAAGAACTAATACCCTATACCGCTTATACGTAAGACTCTTAAGCAGCTTAGCCAAGCTAAAATCTATATTAAGCTTAACATTATTGCTGCCTTTAACTGCCTCTAAATACGGGAAGGTAATAAATGGAAAACCGTATTTGCATTACGCTTTGGCCAGTTTAAATATACCGTTATATCCTTTAGTGTATATAACGGCCTAGGTAGCTTCTAAAGCTATATTAATAACGCCTTATAGGACTACCTTAATGACTTCTACTCTGCGTACCTAAATAATATACTTATCTATAGCGACGACCCTTTTAAGCATACTAAGCATATTTAAAAAGTCCTATAGCGCCTTAGGGACGCAGGACTTTATATTAACTTAAAGAAGTGCGAATTCTTAGTTATAGAAGTAAAATACCTTAGACTAATTGTTACTACTAAGGGTGTCCGTATGGACCCTAAGAAGGTACGCACAATTACTAAATAGCAAACCCCTAATTGCATTAAGGATATATAAGCCTTCCTTAGTTTCGCCAACTTCTATTAAAAGTTTATATACAACTTCTTAGGTGTTATAGCACCACTTATAGCAATAATATAAACGAAAGGCCTTTCTATAAAAGGAAGAAAAATATATTTATATTTTACCTGGACGCCTAAATACGAGAAGGCGTTCCAAGACCTTAAAGATGCTTTTACCAAAGCACCTATCCTAGCTCATTTTATACTAGGACGACAACTCTATCTTAAAACTAACTCCTCAGACCACGTTAACGCAGGCGTCCTCTCCCAAATTGGTAATAATAGCCTCTTCTACCTAGTCGCATTCTACTTATCTAAGCTTATACCGTAAGAATATAACTATAAGATCTATAATAAAGAACTCCTTGCTATTATATAAGCGTTTAAGAAATTCTAACTAAAACTCTCCTTAGTAGAACCTAACTAGCTAACTAAAGTCCTTACGGACTATTACAACCTTAAATACTTTATAACTATAAAACAGCAAAACTAACGCCAAGTATACTAGAACGAGTTTCTCTCTAGTTTTAACTTTAAAATTGTATATAGGCCAGGAGTATAAGGTACTAAGCCTAATAGCCTAACATGCCGCTTGCAAGACCTTTCTTAGTCTAAAGATAACCCCTCTAACCAGTTCTAATAACAGACAATCCTAAAAGCACGAAATTTGGCCCTAGTCATACTACCTATAATAGAGCTAACTATATCTTAGCTTTATATAACAGAACTAGAGTTACCTCCTAAAATTAATAAGCTTATTACCACGGCATACAATACCTCTATTAACCTATTACTGTACTAATTTATTACCATAAAGACCGCCAGCACCTATATAATGCCTACTAACCTCTAAAGCTTAGGCTAGATTAATATGGCAGCCTTAGAAATAAAAGAGAATAGGCTCTATTATAGAGGCCGCCTATTTATTCCTAACTTAGAAAATCTATAACGGCAACTAATCTAAATATCCCACAACCTCTAATTAAGCGGCTATTTAGGTAAAGGAGGAACCTATAAGCTTCTTAACTAATACTACTTCTAGCCTAAAATAATAGACTTAGTTAAACGCTTTATAGGCGCCTGCTACAGTTATAAGCGCGCTAAGGCCTTTAATATAAAATACTAAGGACTACTATACCCTCTACCAGTACCTATATGATGATAGGCAGATATTACCATTAATTTTATTATTAACTTACCACCCTATAAATAACGGGGCCGTACCTATAAGAACATCCTTATAATAATATACTAATTTATAAAAGAGCGCCACTATGTCCCAACTAAAGGTGTAGCCATTAGTAATGTTACTAACGCCTTTCTCTGTAAAGTTTACTAATTACATAGGTTACCTAACTTGATTACGTCTAACCAAGGCACATAATTTAACTCCAATATATAGAGACGAATCTGCCAACGCCTTAGCATCTCCGTTAAGATATCCACATCCTTCCACTATAAAACCGCTAGACAACCGGAAAACGCTAATACTAGCATAAAAGCGTACCTACAATAGGTAGTCGCCTATAGTTAAGATAACTAGGTAGATTACCTTCCACTAGGTAAATTTACAGCAAATAACTACGTCTTAACCACCATAGGACTTACACCGTTCTTCTCGAATAAGGGTTATTACCCCTAATCTAGCATAAAGCTACTAGAACCTATTAAAAAGAAATTGCCATATAGAAAACGCCTTAAGATGCTACTTACTAATCAGCATATAGACCGTATAAAAAATCTACTCAACTACTATAAGGGAGAAATGGCCTAGGCTTAAGCAAAGCAGGCCTACTTTGCCGACTATTATAGAACGCCACCACCGGAGATACGTATTAGCGACTAGGTATAGCTAGATACACGCAATATCTCTATATAGAGGCCTATAAAGTTACTTAATTATAAGAACCTTAGCCCCTACCTAATTAAATAAGTTATTAATAGGGGAGCTGTATATAAGCTAGAGCTCCCGCCTGCCCTAGCCACCTATAGGATATAGCCCGTATTTTACCTATAGCTACTACACCTTTACCAGCCTAACCCCCTACTGGGACAGATATAGCTTAAACCCCCACTAGTACTAATTTAAGACGAGAATAAAGATAAGAACTATAAGGAATAGACCATTAAACAAATTATTAACTCTAAATACTTTGGCAAAGGCAGAGGACGGCGGCTCTACTATAGAGCTATCTATACAGGATTTAATATAGATTAGCCAGAATAGCAACTATAGGAAGACTTTGAAAATGCAAAGAACCTAATCAGCGATTTTTACTACGCGAACCCATAGAAACCGGGCCTAAGCAAAGATTTCGTACCTAATCCTCTATGGGAGCCTTTATAGAGTTAAACCGTTGTATATTGCCACATAAGGGCAAATTACCGTTAGATTACCGCAGATTGCCATTATATAATAGCAAAATGCGATTACGTAACCGGAATATTAATAAGATGTCTAGGAACTTTAACCAGCGGTTAAAGTTATCTAATTGGTCAGATTCTCTGGTGCCAAGCCTTATTATATAACGTTGTTTTAAGCCCTTAGTAATACCCCCTTACTTTTCCTTCTCTATACCTTAAATGTCCCTTCTATATATATATAGCAACCACAGCGTCGCCGGAGCTCCGCCTCTATAAGAGGGGGGGGAGTGTTACGGAACCTCACTGTAGGGGCCTCTATAGGAGAGCCCCGTGCTCTTGTATACACCTCGCGTATAGCTTACGTCAACTACGCGTAGGTATATCACCTCCTTACGCCCTTGACCCTTACGATCGATCGCGCAACGTCTTGTAGACTCCTTAAATACATACGTTCTATAGCCATTGCCCCCGTCTCGTGACATATTATTACTATAATAAGTAAAGAAGATAAGTAATACAGCTAAAGAAAGAATGGAGAATCTAATAAATTTTTATAATTACCTTAAAGAAACAGCTAAAGTAATATAGGTAAGAATAAAAAAGTACTATAATACTAAGAGATCTAAGGGACTAGATCTTAAGGAGGGAGATAAAGTATAGTTACTACACAAAAGTTTTAAAAGTTGACGACTAAGTAAAAAGTTGGACTATATTAGACTAGAACCATTTATAATCACAGTAAAGGTCTTAGAAGTTATATATAGACTTAACTTACTAAAGAAAATAAGGATCTACCCTATATAGCACGTCGTAATATTAGAACTAGTATATAGGAATATTAAGCCACTAGTCTATAAGGCAGATATATATAGAGGATAAGAGGAAGACAAATAGGAGGTTTTAAAATTTATTAGCTATAAGGATGTTAACAATAAAATATAGTATAAGGTTAAATAAGTAGGCTATAATAAAACTACCTAGGAATTACTAAACAACCTAAAAAACGCTATAGGAAAGGTATAGGAGTATTAGAAAAAAATAGATTAGGTAGTATTAATAAGAAAGAGTTACTAAAAAATAAGCTACCTAAGGGGGACACAGGAGGAACACCTACTAAAGTATTTAGAGTTATTTCCTTCCCTAGTTAAAAAGAATCCGTTTTTTTATCGCCAAGTTTCTATAAACCTTATTCTATAAGTTTCCATTCCTTAAAATGGACCTTTTTATACACCTTCTTAAAATAGAGTAACTAAGAGAATGCAGCAAGACAAGAGTTAAGGGCCTATTATTAAGCATTAGCAGCCTCTTACTTAGCGTTATAAAAATAATAAAGTTTAGCCAGAGCCACGGATAACTTATTATTAAGCTTTATAGTAGTAAATTAAACCTAAAACCCTAGTAGCAATCAATAAGGGTACTGTAAGAGTATATATATTAGGTCCCGCCGCGCTTACGACAAGTTCGCAAGCACTTTCAGTCTTTTTGGCCGTATGGCGACGTGGAGGCGGGCCACGTTACAGGTACTTAAAGACTATTTAAAGTAATAGGACGTATATACTTAGCGTTAGAGACCAAGCAAACGTTACAGGACAATTAAATATTTGCTTTAGTGCTCTCTAAATATAAAGAGGGTTGCTAAGAAGATAGATTCGCTAATATAATATAAACTAACCCCTCTTTCGCATAATAAGAACATAAAGACGGTATTATCTTACTAAGAGATAGTATTATAGTAACGGTACGAGACCGGCAAGCTATAGAAGAAGAAAAAGAAAAAGACGCTTTAGGTATAATAAGTAAGGATATTAACTAAATTAATTAAACGGATATTATACCTCTAGTAGACAACTTAGAGATATTAGGAATCTTTAAGGACGAAGATAAAGAGAATGGAGATAGTATTATAGACGCTTTAAGTATAATACTATAACTACTTAAAGAAGAGTTAAAGGAAGCTAGTTAGTTAATAAGGGCACGGTATAGGATAGAATTAGTAGAGCCATATAATAAGAAATAGTAGCCAAGGTTACGTAATATAATCTATATAATCTATATAATCTATAAGATCCGTAATAGAGCAAATAGTGTAACAGTGCAAGTGTGGGTATTGAAAGAACGACTTAATTCTAAATCTATGGAGATCAAGTAAACTAAATACATGAAAGTAGACCCGGAACTCCGTAGTCTATGACTCAATATTTGACCGTATCCGAGACATACGAGGGTAGTGTCGATCCTGTCTCGGAGCCTCTTAGGCGACGATCTTGTGTCTCAGCGTAGTGCTAGTGAACTATTACACACACCCCCAGATTTGACGGTGTAGTCAAAGCTGTAGAAAATAAATAAAGATAGAGATAGGGTGATGCTCAAGAGTCTTTGTTTAATGACGTAGCAATTTAATGTCAAATATCCACCAAATTTAATTGCTTTATCCATGCCTCGTGCCTTTAACGGGGTAGGATCTTAGTAAGACCGTCGGCAGGCATCTTGTCTATAGGGACCCATCATACGTCGATCTTTTTGTCTTGGACTTCCTGTCTAAGCCAGTGCTGATATACGTTAATATGTCGTAGCTTAGTATTAAGCTTTGGTGTATCCTGTCTTAGGAGTTATATCATCTACATATTATCACATAGTAGGGTAAATTCGCTTTCTAAATTAAAGCCAATTGCCTCAAAGAAACGCTGCCACTAGATAATCTCAACAGCAGCCATAGACAGGGAGAGAAGCTCCGCTTTAGTAGTTAAACAAGTCACTAATCTTTATAGGGTTGCCTTCCAATCAATCAGTCCTCCAAATAGCATAAAAAGGTATCATTAAGAGCTCCGTCTGGTGTCTTTATAGTCTGCAAATGCTGCGTCGGATGCTCCATAAAAGGTAACGTCTTCTTCTTTAGGGTTTCTAAAATAGATGTATGCTCTAAATACTTCGCCAGAGTATTTAATAGCTGTAGATTTTGTTCTAAGGCAATAGGCGATGGCTTAATTTAATGCATCAAGGTGCTTTTAATTTAAATTAGTAAGAAATTCGGCTAGCTTTAAATGCGTCTTCATAATATCAGGTCTTCTAAATACGGCAAGGTGCGCAAGAGAACCGACTTGTTGCTAATAGGCTAGTGTTCTTTAAGGGTTCGTCTGCTGGTCGGACGGAATCAGTTCGTTAGATAGTGGTATTTTAAAGAACCTTTCTGGTTCAATCTTAAACCGACTAGCTATCTTTTTAATATAGGAATCTTGGCAGAGCCAGAGCTTTCTGCTTGCACAATCTCATTTAATTTAAATTCCTAGGAACTATCATAGGTCTCCTAGTACACGGATCTCATATTAATATAGAAGTTTAGCTTTAAATTCTTCTAGTCTTTAAAGGTCCTTTTTGGCAAATAGAACGGCAATATCGTCTATATAGAAGAAGACAATAAGTCGTCTATTAGTGTAAAGGCAGTTTATACCTGGGACAGGCTTCAACCTAAATTTAGCCAGTATATTTATAAGCTCTTTGTACCAAAGTAGTGGTAAGACCTTCAATCCGTATAGCGCCATAAGTAGCTTTAGGATATGTCCGTTTTAATCAAAGCCTTCTAGGCAGTAACAGTAGACTGGCTTATCTAGTCTTGCATTCGTAAATGCGTTTACAGCATTATACTGTTAAATCTCCAAATTGAATGCGGCTGCTATAGCCATAAGGGCACGGAATATTTAAGCAGCTAGGGTTGCTACATAGGTCTCTTCCTTAGTAATCTATAGGTCTCCGCGGACACACAGTTAAGCCTTTAGCTTTTGTAGGTAGCCGTTGCTATCGAACTTATATTTGAAGACCCATTTTAGTGGAAGGATCTGCTCACTATATGCTTCTTCTTTTGGTATAGTCTTAAATATCCCTTAGCGTTTCAGGTTATTATATTCTTTTTCCATAGCCTTTTAAAAGCCGGTAGTTAAAGGGTGCTTTCTTAGCTCTTTAAGGTTCCTTGGTTTAGGAGGAAGATTATCTCTATACAGGGAGGATCTAGTTCGGTTGATGTCCTTTACTAGTCCTGTAGCAAAGCCAGCGTAGTAACTAAATAGGGTAGGTATATTGGCTAGTGCTGCTGCGTATGCTTAACGTTAAATTTATTTAGAACCTTCTGGTAGGATAAGGTCGGTAGAAGGATCGGCCAAGACCTTATTAGCTCGTGGAGCTGTATTCAACAGTTCTGGTAAACTACTTGGCTAGGTAGAACCTATTTTAATTATATCTAAGATATTATCTTAAAGTCCTCCCAGTGTAGTGTTTATTTCTGGCAGATCCGGAGATACCATTCTGCTAGGTATTAGTAGCTATTTAATGTCCTTTATAGGAAGCTCTGCTGAGTTGTTTAATGTAGTCATTTAATCTACATTTAAGGTAGGTCTATATAGAATAGATTTATCCTTAGATTCGTCCTTATAAAGAGGTTCTAGTAGACTAATCGCCTAGATAGTGTCTTCTAATACTTCCCTAATGTAACGGGACTAGCCCAGTTACAGTAGGAATGTCTTGGTAAAACACTCGACAGATAAAGTCCGACGCTTTGACCAAATTCTGCCGAATTCTGCCAGCTTAATCGACTTCTGCTAAGTTCTGACAGATTAATTAAATTACCGAAGTCCGTTAAAGACCGCGCGCGCACGTGCGCACGCATTAACCACCAAGACCCCTAACTATTTAATTATAGGGTTCTCCCGTAATTCCTTTCTCTTCTTTATGTAACGTCTTGTTCTCTGCAAGAGCTATATACCCTTAGATTTAGATAGAATTTATATTGTTCCTTTAAATCTTCCTTAAAGCCTCTTCGCGCCCTTATATTATGTTGCGTTAATACCACTACCCTTAAAATGGCAAACGAACTTAAATCCGCCACGTTAACCATTATGGCCCTAGTTAGGGAATAAATAACTATAATATAACAGTCCTTTACGGATGCCTTGGCCTAGTAACGAGCTATACTAGAAGCCTAGCATTAGTAATTAATTAAAGTAATACGCAAAGAACTCTACAATGCTAAAGTACTTGCGTTAGAAACCCTAATAGCAACACCTACAAATAAAATTAAGATAACTATATACAAACCTGGCCTATTAAATGCAAACCCTAAACTAGTAATAGTAGCTCAACCTATACCTGTAATAAACCTAGTACCTACTATAAAATTAGAAAAGCTTCCTAACCCTCTAATATTTAATGGAAATTAAAATAACCTGCGCCTCTTTATAACTAAGCTCCGTCTTAAACTTTTAACAAACTATAACTAATACCCCACTAAAGCTAGCAAGATTAGCTATAGAATGTCTTGTTTAAATAAAGACGCTATATAAACTATAGACCCATTCTTCCGTAATAGCACCTTCGTTCATTTTAAAACCTTTATCTCTCTATTAAAACGAATATATAATAACGCTAGCTATAAACACACTACTGTTACCAAACTTAAAAACCTATAATAATAGAACCGAGAATTTACTAGCTTTTTTCGGAATTTTTAGGCCTTATTAGCGAACTGGATTGGAATAAAGCCGCTAAAGTTGCTGCTCTTTAATAAGCTATTTCGGATAAAATTAGAGCATAGTTAGTAAGTAAGGAACTGCCAAAGGACCTACCCGAATTTGCTATAATATATTAATAAATCGATAAGGACCTTTAATATAATAAATAGACTTATTCCCTAAAGCTAACTATACCTTATATTTAAGACTCTATGAAACCAATATATACCCTAAAATATAACCCTTCTCCGAAACCTACGCATAACCCTATAGACCTTAACGCTACTTGATCCTATACACCCTTAGAAACCAATAAACGAAGAACTTAAGCCGCAAATAGAGAATGCTTTAGATGTGGTAGAAAAGGACATATCTAAAGAAATTGCCGAACTTACCCTTTTAAAAAAGTCTACTATAGTTCCTCCCACTTCTTAAATCGTACTTACTCTTTAAGCCATACTTACTCCTTAACTTATACTTGTCCTATAAATTATACCTAGTTATTATAAAGTATATTACTCTTAATTAATTTAGAAAACAAATTATCCTAAGGCTAAGTTGCGCCTTAGGATAAGAAGTGGAAGAGTATAAGTGTCTAGGCTCTTCTAGCGCTAATACACAACACAACTCCCTTAATATACTTAGCGAAATTTAAATACTTAGAAAATAAAAGGAGATATAAATTCTTATAGATAGCGGAGCTACTAGTATAGGCTTTATTAATATAAACTACGCGAAAACCTAACGCCTAAATTTAAAGAAACTTAATAAGCCCTAAGGCCTATAAGGCTTTAATGGCAAACCCTTAATATATAGCGAATTAACGCACT
>Ga0307507_10000556_pt1 | contig 79953 bp, 38 predicted proteins | sample 7_EM_MG_FD_207223 | JGI IMG/M metagenome (GOLD analysis project Ga0307507, IMG submission 207223) | Populus trichocarpa ectomycorrhiza microbial communities from riparian zone in the Pacific Northwest, United States - 7_EM | ecosystem: Host-associated > Plants > Roots > Unclassified | place...
ACGGTATCGATAAGGGCCTGGCCAATCAGAGGCGCGCGTTGGGACTGTCTACGTGCTGTTGTGTACAGCTGAGCACGATGTTCCTAGGCTTGGCGCCAAGTGTAGGACTCCAGCGTGCGAAGGGATAATATACTTACTAAAACCCCATTACGCGCCAACTATTAAGTTATAGATATTTAAACTAACCTATAGTATATTACCATAAAAACTTATTATATAAAAAGGTAAAAGGTTAAATAAGATACTAAAATAGTTACTATAGTATTAGGTGCTGTATTACAGACGTATAAAGTACCTTCGGTAGTTATTGTTTGGGTAGGCTGTACGGACGAAGCTCTGTGTGCGGAGGCTCTGCACGAAGCTCTACATGAAGCTCTGCACAAAGCTTTTATATAGAGCCTCCGTAGTAGAGCCGTCGTACACAGAACCGTCGCACGCAGAACCGTCGTACGCAGAACCGTCGTACGAAGAACCGTCATACGCAGAGCTTTGTGCCTTCGTGTGTCACGTTAAGTCGAAAGTTTTTTTTTTTTAAATTAAATTTAAAATTTTTTTTTTTCCGATCCGCTAGACTTTTAGCGCGGTCACCTGAACTGTAGCCTCGTGCGCAACTTCTAGGTGCCTAGGCTTGCGGAGGTGAGGTGATAGGGTTATGGCGGTTTGCAGGCTTTGCACCCAAGTTTTGTCTGCGCCAAGTTTTGAAGTTCAAACCGTCATAGCCCTATCGCCGTCATAACTCTATCACCTACACTCCATCGCTTCTTCGTCCTGACAGTTTAGAAAAGTCGCAATCTACTTTCGATTAATATATTTACTATCTTTGCCATCTGTAAGCACCTTTATCGCCATTAAAGCGTCAAATGAAAGTAGCATTAATTTGTGACTCAACTGATCTAGCATTCTAGATTTAACTTATGTGGCACGGACGAGTTTACCATGGTTCCTTCTGCCTTTGACTCCTACGAGTCTACCATGGTTCCTACTGCCTTTAACTCATCTTCGTCTCCATGTCAATCCTTATTCACTCCTCCTAGTTCTTCGCCTCCCACTGGACTCTCTCCCTCACTGCAGTCGTTTACACTACCCTCCACCACTCGACAGCGACGCACTATACTTGTCACGATGGGCTCTTGCAACTGGCAGGGCAAAAATGGCTTTCGGTGTCAATGCACTTCTGGATCTTGCACCTCCGATTTAGATGCGAGTCAGGCATCCTGTGATAACTGTATGCATCCAATGTCCATGCACGGCGATTATGGTATGTACCTTGCACCTTCTATAAGTTGAGGTCCGTTAACCAAGCAGCAGCTTTCTCTCCCGCTGTCCCTGAGTCTGTTTCTAGCTATCCTCGGTCGAGGATGACCATGCCTTTTGGTAAGTAATTCATCTTTAAAGGATAAAGAAACTTGCTTATTGGTTACGTTTGTAGAACTTGCAAATTATGTTCACGCTCGGACGGAATTAGTCAATGAGATAATAGCGCGAGTCCACCACTATCATATTATCCAAGTGCGCGGCACACCAGCTTCCGGAAAGACAACCGTGATGGCGCTTGTGGCCAATAAATTGCTTGAAACGTATGGCCATAAGCTTCCTATCCATGTTTTATATGGCTGGAATGAGCAAAGGGTTAGCAGAGCTGGCTGGATTGCGTATCTACAGCAGGTAACTGGTGTTCGCGGCGACCGCTGGCCCAGATATCAAGCCTACCTGCTTCTAGATGAGGCACAGCAATCATATTGGGATGACGAACTCTGGGCAGCGCTCTTCAAATCTATCCAGCGCGACATGGGCGCCCCGTTCGTCGTACTCTTTTCATCATACGGCTCACCAGGTAGGGGTTATGAGGGCTTTTATGGACAAAAGCATATTAAAACTCCTATGGTCTTTGCCCCTAAACAGCAGATTTCATTGCGATCAGAAATTGACGACAACCTGCCGATCTTCGTACAGTCCGGTGAAAGCACCGAATTGCACACTTGTAGACCGGTTGGCCTGCTGCTTAAGGAGGATGAAGCAATAGATGTTCAGACACGATATGCATCAGCTGCCATGCAACCATCTCCATCTCTATCAGCGGACCTAAAGAGAGAACTCTTTCTAATTAGCGGTGGACACGCAGGGTTGCTTGTAGGCCTCGTAAATGTTCTACCTAACATACCAGTAAGCGTTCCCTTATAATCTACACTCCAGGCGTAACATTCATTAACTCTAACATTAATATTTATTGTAATAGGAACTTTATGCCCTTTTACGGGAAAATATCTCGCTTAATTTACAGAATACATGTAAACACCTCTTTGGTCGAACTCTGCTTAAACACCTTTATAGCACCGCGTTTACTAGGGGGCTGCCTAGATTAGAGATATTGCAGAACAGCGCTACCGCTAGGGTTTTTAAGAAGGCTGTTGCATGCGATGGGATTTTCGAGTCTAACCTTAAGGATGAGGATAAGGAATTTAAAAATGCTCTTGAGAACATTTGGCGCAACGGGTGGCTCCACGCAGAGAAGTTAAATAATAATATTTGCTACGTATTTGCAAGTAATATTCACCGTTGGTAGGTACATATTCTAGTTTACTTTATATTGCTTACTTATAAACTTGGTTCTAGGTATTGCGCTTGCCTTTTTCTGGAGATAGCACCTGATAACCAAATACACGATAGCACGCCGCTTGATTTAGCAATTCGTGCTATTACGCAATTCCGACCCCGTCAGCTATCGGATGCCCCACGTTTATTAGCAGGCAATACGTTGCCCCTAGAGGATCAATACCAGAAAGAGTTCTACCGGTGCCTATTTATCCTATTAGATGGCCATGTTATAACTTCTCCTGAGTATGTAGTTAGGCCAGGCACTAAAGGCGGGATGATTGACTTTCTTATCGCCCGGAAGAAATGGGGTTTGGAACTACTAAGAGAGGGCGATCGCCTAGTAGGACATATGAAAAGGTTCGAGCCTAGTGGCCAATATTTCAGTATGATAGAATCAGGGGATATGGAACAGTACATCGTTCTAGACTTTACGCTTAAACAACCAATGAAACCCTATCCAGGTAACACTCTACTACCCCTAGCTTAGCTTTAACTAACGCTCCTTTAGAGTATCAGGGACGTCTCTACCACGTCGTGTTTTCCCAAAATTACCGAGAAGTTAAAGTGATTGATGCATCAAATCTGGGCACTATCAAATCCTTTGCTTTGACGGAGAATGCCAATCCTATAGCATAATTACTATGGGTAAAGCATTGCGCACATTTCTAAGTTCAATGGAGGACGTTCTAAGGGGAAATCATGAAACCACTTTGAGGATCGTAAGTACATCTCGTTTCTTTGACGCTAGAACAAATGAACTGAAGGGGTTGCGTGCAGGGAATACGCTGGAGCATTATCATGTACGCGAGGTAAGTGATTAAATGTTGCAGGGTGCGAAACGATGATATCGGGCTGATGAGTCGATAGAATGCGACTATCATGATTATTACACAGCTGAAGGGCAGTAGATTTGTTATGGTGGATTAAGCCCTGATGTGACTCCCATGTCCGATATGGGAAGTTTGGATCAGAGGGGGGTGTGCCCTGTCTCCTTGTCCTTGTGTCGTAGTCTACGGCAGAGATTTTTATAATGGATTTCACTTTATGACATAAGTCCCAAGACCAAACTTATGCCAAAGTCAAATGTACAAAAAACCTTCCTGCGTTTTGCTGTCGAAGCCTTCCTATTTCACTCTTCTAAAGAACCCGGCATCCTCCTCCGACAAGTGCACTGCGCATCCCTGGCCAACAAATAATTAACTCTCTTCATCAGCGCCTGCTCTCTCTCTTCCACCCGCCTCGCGCGCTCATCTGCACCGCTCAAATCCCTAATCTTCTCATTCTTCAGCACGGCTGATTGGCGGAGCGCCTCGATTGTATCTTCGTGTTCCAAGATAATTGCATCTTTCTGTTCAGTCTCGCGATGCTTTCTTTCTAACTCGTCGTCCTTCTTGCCGACCTCTGCGAGCAGGTGGATCCAGCGCTGGTGGAGGCGGGCTTCGTTGCGCTCCAAGTCCGCAATCCTTGCTCTCATCCCACTCATTTCTCTCCTTAGCTCCTCCATATTCTCAAGACTCTGCTTCAGTTCTGCGATTTGCCGACTCTGTCTCGTAATCTCTGCATTCCGTTCGAGCACCTCTTCAAGCTGGAAGTTTACCTGTTGGAGGAGACGCTGCTCGCTAGCTTCAACCCGGTTCAACTGCGTTCTCGTCGCAGTCAGATCTCTCGATAACTCGCTCTGCTCAATGGTCAAAGTGCGAATGGTATCCTCTTTGGTAGTTATAGTCTCATCTCGGGCTTCAAGCTCTTGATTTTTCCTCTCAATCTCCTCATCCTTCTCCACAATCACAGCATCTTTCCATCCTACCTTCTCCAGGAGCTCTTTCTTCTCATCCTCCAGCTCTGCAATTCTACGTTTCTTTGTCTTGGATTTGATTTTCTTCCTAGCTTTCCATTTCCCCAAATCATCTATTATCTGCTTCTGCACACGCTCTTCCTTCTCCAGGTCTTCTATCCTCCTCTTCTGCGTACCAATCGTGAATGACTGGATCTTGACCGCGTCAATCTTGGCGCGAAACGCTTTTGGTGAATTACCACGCCATCGCTCCAAAGCCCCGAGGATTAAAGATACGAATACAAAGCCGAGTAACGCGCCGACACCGAGCCATGGCCACTCGTCACGAGGAGTGCCCCAAGCGGAGGTAAGTGGAGCCATGAGGTCGTGGGACTAGCATGTTCTTTGCAGTGTTGAATGCGTGTGGTCGCCGTTATGCTTGCTATTGTCGATCGTTAGTTTGGGTTTGAGCTTGAGCTTGAGCTTGAGTTTCTCAGCCTTGTCGGCGTGGAACTACCAAGGATGGCTGTGAAAGCATGCATATTGCGGGGCACGTCCATCCCTTTTGAGAGGAAAGTCGAGACGCGCCAGAAGGATGCATGAAGTGATGTGTGCAGGCGCTACAGCCTTGTGGCGTACGGACAAGAGACGCATTTGTATGGTCGAAGCGACGGCCGAAAGAAAGCCGAGGGTACCGCCTATAGGCGCACTCAAAGGCAGAATGTAGCTGTAGCTGAGACTCGTGTCCTTGTGTTCATGGCAGCATAGCCCAGTACGGTCTTTTGTGTCTTGGTATCTAGAGCCTTGCAACACCGCGGTTATGGCAAACTAAACAAGTCCCCTCCAACAGCTGCTAATATCGAGACTTGCAAGAAAGATTGAGCGTGATCTTGGTCTCCTCCTCATGCGGAGTTCGAGAGAGCCTTCTCGCAATGGTGGAAAATTTACACCAGCTTCTCAAGCTCCCAACCAAGTACTGGCAATTTCACTACCCCAACGCTCGCTGCCAGACCCCCAACACCGCCATCCCATGGCTCCTATGCATAGTAGCTTTTACAGTATCCTGGACATTCATCCTCGGAGCCCAGGACATCCGCCACTGGATACGCAAGAAACTCAATCCCATCCCAATTTCGGCACGAAAGCAACGGACCTCCAAAGCCATCTCGATCCTCGGAAGTCTTGTTCTGCATCTCGCGCTGACTCTTGCAACCGCGCAAATTCTCCGAGGACCACCAAACCCTGGATCGGGATTAGAGAGACCGAGTCTGGCGATGGCGACGGGCACGTGGATGTTGAGACCGGTGCCGGGAGTAGTTGTTAGCGTGACGAATCTGATGAGTCCGAGTACGTATTCTACGAATGCGATGGAGATACAAGTCGTGGAGCTATTGTACAGTTTAGGGAGTGTATATTTTATCTTCGATATGTATATGACAGCTGAGAGGACGAGGAAGGCAATAAAAGGGCCTGTAAAATCGATGGTGGTGACAGCGACAACAACCACCGGTATTCGTCCTACGGCAACGGCATCTCCGACATCTTCAACGAACCCAACGAATGCTCCTAAAGGCGGCCTTCAAGTATCTCAAGACCGGACGTGCGGCGGTGCAAAGCAACAAACCTGCCTCGGATCCACGTGGGGAGACTGTTGCAGTGAGTTCGGATACTGCGGCCGGGACACCGAATACTGCACCGGAGCATGCCAGCCTGGCTTCGGGACCTGCAAAAGCACCCAGAAGCAGAAACGGATTAGCATAACGACTGATGGATCATGTGGAAGTGGTTCCGGGACCAACGCGTCCTGTTCCGGATCGCGATGGGGCGACTGCTGCAGTGCGTTCTCGTTCTGTGGGAGCAATGAGACGTACTGTGGTACTGGGTGTCAAAATCAGTATGGGACATGCTCAGACAAATCTGCAAACCCGGCCAGTGCTCCTCTCTCCGAAGCTGAGCAAAGTGCTTTAAAGCTTCTGTCCACGATGAGGTCCGCTATTATTATCGCTATTCTCGTTTGGACATTATCGGTTGCTCTGGTGGTAGTGGTGGCTTATGTACGGTGTAACGGTCCAGCAACATTGACCAAGTCAGTACCAGCCTTTAAAGTATGGTGCGTAGTGCTGAGTTTAGGGCGGTTTATTGCTGTTTTGATCATTTGGGATGTAGTACTAAGATTAGACGGCGAGGCGTTTTGCTTAGGGGAGAAAACGGTGAGGGGAATTACGGTGCTGTGGACCTTTGCTCCAGCTGTAGATCATGTCTGGAGAGCGATACTGTGAGGAATATACCCTACGCTCATGAAGTTATATTGAATGAAAGCAAAGATACCAAATAACACAACCAAAGAATGAAGAATCATGGATAATCTTTGCGACGTTATTTGCGAGGAAACTTCAAATCTACCTTTGAGACAGCCTTGGCGGTACTACTTACCCAAACAGGAGGTCCAGAGAAATGAATGAGACTGAAGTATGACAATGCATTCCAATTTGAATTGAAAATCCGTGCACAGAACGATTGCTCAACAATTTCACTCCCTTAAATGTCTGCCAAAATTGACTATCAAGACTCTTATCATATCCAAGATCTTCACCCCAACCAGTACAAGAGGGAACACTGACTTGATAGCAGGTGGCTGTGGTACCCACTTCTGCTGGTATTGTAAAGTCATATGGCCTTGTCCGAATGGCAGACCGACAGTACGTCATCTGGAATTGTGTCGCAATCGACGACCCTCGCTTATCTCATATCAGACCCCTGGGGAGAAATTCCGCCACGGCGTGACGCTAAGACTCCTAAGTCAATCAAATCACTATCCCTCGCATTGCTGGTAACGCTGCCGGGCACCGTGCACTGGGAACAACTGTTGATCCGGCCCCGGAACACCAAAAGTTTCGATATGCAGCTTGCTTCAGCAAGCTCTACTACGATACTTTTGGTGTTCCGGGGCCGGATCAACAGTTGTTCCCGGTGCACGGTGCCCGGCAGCGTTACCAGCAATGCGAGGGATACCCTAGTCCTGCAAAGTCCTGAACCAATCACATCACACCGAGAGGTATCGGAGGTCGGGGTTAAGCTTGGCGTAACCTCGGGTTACGCACGACCCCCCAAGGTCTGCGACATATCGTTCAAATATCACCCCCCCCCTTTGGTGGTGGCCCCTACTTTTTCGACGCGTCTTTGAGGCCTAGGTTAGTACTGGGTTAGTATAGAGGTCCTCATCGCGCGCTATTAACCTCACCATCGCCTCGACAATCCCATTTTCCAACCCTCTGCTGTTCTTGTGCCCGCGCTAGCTCCTGGCTCGCGCGGGGCTTCTAATTTTATATAGAAAGGCCTACTATAATTCTAATTCTATAATATAGAGCCCTCTTCTTCTCCTTCTCTATTAATATTTACGCATTATTTACCTATACCGCGCTTACGCGTCTGCCCCCTTGCCTCTTGCGGATATAGAGTCTTTTAAGAATCTTCTTACCCTATAGTCCACTACGGAAGCCCCCCCAGCTTCCTCCCCCTATAGCCTCCAGAACGAATTTAAGGCCTAGATAGTACAGCTACAGGATATTTATAAGGCCCAGCGCTTAAAGAATACTATAAGGGCGTATAAGCCAAAGCAGAAAAAGTGGGAAGACTGGTGTATAAGACTAAAAGGTAATACAAACAGCGCCTAGGTAATAGAAGATAAGCTTTACTTATTTTTAGAGTAGTAAGTCATTAATTAAGAATCACGGGCCGCTGGCTATTAAAAACAGAAGTTAAAACGGAAAGAGATATAAAAAGATAGCGAGCGGGCAAAGAAGAGGCAGAAAATAACCATAGGAGGGCTACTAGGGGGAAAGGCAGCCGCAGGGGAGGAAGCTATAAAGGAAGAGATATAGGACAAGGAGGCCCTAGATGCCCTATTTAACAAGATAGTCTAATACTTAATTATAAATAGCTACGTCTCCACTATTACTAAGCTCTACGCGTGGTAGTTAGAAGGCAAGACCTCGCAGCTACTACGGGGGGCGAAGCTCTCAGCGGTACTAGATAGCGTCTGCCGTAACAAGGACCAGATTTAACACGTTAACTTTATTAATTAAGGCCTATTTATAATTACTAGCGGCTACAATATTAAAGGGCTTAAAAAGGTAATTACTTAGTACTAGGAGACGGGCTCTAAGAAGCCAAGCTTAATTAAGTCTTACCTTTAAACTACAGCCAAGCATTTATTAGGTTTGTATATACCCTATTTAGCTTATATAGCTGCCGTTTTCTAACCTACTTAGGCTATACTACCGTTACCTAGAGTAAAAGTAGATAGGATATTTAGCTTACTAACCTTATCCTTATTAAACTAGAGAACAAAGGGCCTAAACCAGACAAGTTAGCGCTGTGTATAATTATATTAATAATATAGGAGAAGCAGAATCAACACGGCAAGGTTAAGTATATAGGCTATATGCGTAATACTAACCCTATCCTCTACCCTCTCTCCGCAATAGCCTTCTACTTCTTTAACTACTGGGGCAAGGACGGCGCTAAGAGCTTCCCATTCTTTTAGTAGCTAGAGAACTACTACGGCCTATATATCTTCCCTAGTAGCATTAAAGTACCATAACAGCCATTAAGCTATTACACGCAGTTTAAATAGAATAAAAAGATGTTTTAGGGGGTAGGGATTTACTTAAAGAAGAAGACCTATAGCGCCTATAAGCAGAGTGTCTGGCACGCTAAGCTTAGCGGCATTAAGGAGACCTAAATTAGACGGGTTAGACGCTAGAATACGGACGCGATAATAGGAGCCTACCTCAGCTATCTACCCTATATATTTATGCGGTCAATCGCCGGCTTCCTAAAGGAAGGAAAGGGCTACTTTCTTCCCCACGCGTAAGAGGTGCCGGAGGAGGTACTCTACTTAAAGATATAGCCTAAAACTAACATCTGGCTAAAATGCATAGAGACCTACCACCTAGAGAGGGCCAATAATAAGGTTATACGGCTTAACCTTACAGGCTTAGGATTTCTACGCCTCCTTTACGCGCTTAGGGTAATCCTATTATAGGACTTAGTAATCCTATATAAGCAGTTCCTGCTTTACCCTCTATAGAAGAACTCCCTCTTTGGCTATAAGGAGTACCAAAGGTTTGCTATATAGGTAAAAAGCTTACTGGCTAACGTAGTTACGCTAGATAAAATAATAATACGGAAATACTAGCCTGCCTATAAGGCCGTAGCTAAGCTAAAATATAAGGCCGCAATCTCTAAGATAAAGGGGGTTTAATTACGCGTGTAAACAATTTTAGAACGCCTTAGCGAGATAGAAAGGTTATTAGCATTATTTGCACCTATATAAATCCAGCAAGGGAAGATAGGTATCTGGATAGAGCCTATAGAGTCCATATATCTATCTTTAAATAGCCCTGTACCTATACCTATACCCGCACTTATACCCGCACTTATACCCGCGTCTATTCCTAAACGCGTTAACGGCCAGATTCCGTCTTTAGATAAACCCTCTCCTATATATTTAACCCCTATAGAGATACTAAGGGGTCCTTAACTGTCTACTGCTATAGAGCCTGCTTAGCTATCTACTATAACATCTACTATACCCCTATAGTAGCTGCTGTAAGCTTCTACTATACCCCTACCACAGCTGCTATAGGCTAACACTTAACCTCTTCCATTTATTCTTAACCCATAGGCGCCGCCAAGAAAATATAAGATGCTTTAGGGTAGTAATTTAGTGTTCCAGCTCTGGACTAAGTAGACTTTAGGGCTAGCAGGTAGGCCGTTAATTAAAGCTCTTAATTACTGCTAGGGGGCGCGCTAGTAGGTTAACAGCGAGGCGATATTCTATAGCTATCGCTATAGGATAATTAAGGATGTTAGATAGCGCGTAAAAGACAATACGGTAAAAGATAAAAGATAGGCTGTTAACCAGCTAGAACAGCTATAAGGTCCGCGTTCTTTAGATTAGCTTTATAAAAATATTTAAATAGTTATTTTACTATAGTAACTAAGACACCTTAATATATAACTGCCTCTATATATAACTGCACTACAGTAACTAACCAAGACGCCTTAATGTATAACTATACTATAGTGACTAAGACGTCTTAATATAGGACTACTGGTAACTAAGACGTCTTAATATAGGACTACACTATAGTAACTAAGACGTCTTAATATATAACTGCACTATAGTAACCAAAACGCCTTAATATAGGACTGCACTACATTAACTAAGACGCCTTAATATAGGACTATACTACAGCAACTAAGACGTCTTAATATAGGACTATATTATAGTAACTAAGACGCCTTAATATAGGAATAGAACGCGTTTAGGTATTATAAATTTAGAGCAATATTATATAACCGTCTAGAGGTACTGATCTAATATATATTATATACCTTTTCGCCCAAAATTACGTGCGAAAGTACTTAGGGGCGGTTACTGCGCAACCAAGTATAGGGTTTGGGCACGTTATTAGTAGAGGTAGCCCTAACCTTATATTAACCTGGGTTATAACCGCGCTAAATCAGCCCCTCTAATATATAATAGGTATCGGAGGTTAGGGTTAAGCTTAGCGTAACCTTAGGTTACGCACAACCCCCTAAGGTCTGTAATATATCGTTTAAATATTACCCCCCCCCTTTAGTGGTGGCCCCTACTTTTTTAACGCGTCTTTAAGGCCTAGGTTAGTACTAAGTTAGTATAAAGGTCCTTATTACGCGCTATTAACCTTACCGTCGCCTTAACAATCCTATTTTCCAACCCTCTACTATTCTTATGCCCGCGCTGGCTCTTAACTCACACAGGGCTTCTAATTTTATATAGAAAGGCCTACTATAATTCTAATTCTATAATATAGAGCCCTCTTCTTCTCCTTCTCTATTAATATTTACGCGTTATTTACCTATACTACGCTTACGCGTCTACCCCCTTACCTCTTATAGATATAGAGTCTCTTAAGAATCTTCTTACCCTATAGTCTACTATAGAAGCCCCCCTAGCTTCCTCCCCCTATAGCCTCTAGAACGAATTTAAGGCCCAGATAGTATAGCTATAGGATATTCATAAGGCCTAGCGCTTAAAGAATACTATAAGGGCGTATAAGCCAAAGTAGAAAGAGTAGGAAGACTAGTATATAAAACTAAAAAGCAATACAAACAGCGCCTAGGTAATAGAAGATAAGCTTTACTTATTTTTAGAGTAGTAAGTTGTTAATTAAGAATCGCGGGCCGCTAGCTATTAAAAACGGAAGTTAAAACGGAAAGAGATATAGAAAGATAGCAAGCGGGTAAAGAAGAGGCAGAAAATAACCACAGAAGGGCTACTAGGGGAAAAGGTAACCGCAGGGGAGGAAGCTATAAAGAAAGAGATATAGAAAGATAGCAAGCGGGTAAAGAAGAGGTAGAAAACAACCGCAGAAGGGCTATTAGGGGGAAAGGTAACCGCAGGGGAGGAAGCTATAAAGAAAGAGATATAGGATAAGGAGGCCCTAGATGCCCTATTTAATAAAATAGTCCAATACTTAGTTATAAATAGCTACGTCTCTACTATTACTAAGCTCTATATATAGTAGTCAGAAGGTAAGACCTCGTAGCTACTATAGGGGGCGAAGCTCTTAGCGGTACTAGACAGCGTCTGCCGTAATAAGGACCGGATTTAACGCGTTAACTTTATTAATTAAGGCCTATTTATAATTACTAGCGGCTATAATATTAAAGGGCTTAAAAAGGCAATTACTTAGTACTAGAAGACGGGCTCTAAGAAGCCAGGCTTAATTAAGTCTTACCTTTAAACTACGGCTAAGCATTTATTAGGTTTGTATATACCCTATTTAGCTTATATAGCTGCCGTTTTCTAACCTACTTAGGCTATACTACCGTTACCTAGGGTAAAAGTAGATAGGATATTTAGCTTACTAACCTTGTCCTTATTAAACTAGAGAACAAAGGGCCTAAACCAGATAAATTAGCGCCGTGTATAATTATATTAATAATATAGGGGAAGCAGAATTAACACGGCAAGGTTAAGTATATGGGCTATATACGTAATACTGACCCTATCCTCTACCCTCTCTCCGCAATAGCCTTCTACTTCTTTAACCACTAGGGCAAGGATGGCGCTAAGAGCTTCCTATTCTTTTAGTAGCTAGAGGACTATTACGGCCTATACATCTTCCCTAGTAGCATTAAAGTACTACAATAGCCGTTAAGCTATTACACGCAGTTTAAATAGAATAAAAAGATGTTTTAAAGGGTAGGGATTTACTTAAAGGAGAAGACCTATAGCGCCTATAAGCAGAGCGTCTGGTATGCTAAGCTTAGCGGCGTTAAGGAGACCTAAATTAGACGGGCTAGACGCTAGAATACAGACGCGATAATAGGAGCCTACCTTAGCTATCTACCCTATGCGTTTATGTGGTCAATCACCGGCTTTCTAAAGGAAGAAAAGGGCTACTTTCTTCCCTATATATAAGAGGTGCCGGAGGAGGTACTCTACTTAAAGATATAGCCTAAAACTAACATCTAGCTAAAACGCATAGAGACCTACCACCTAGAGAGGGCTAATAATAAGGTTATATAGCTTAACCTTACAGGCTTAGGATTTCTACGCCTCCTTTACACACTTAGGGTAATTCTATTATAGGACTTAGTAATCCTATATAAGCAGTTCCCACTCCACCCTCTATAGAAGGACTCCCTTTTTAGCTATAAAGAGTACCAGAGGTTTACTATATAGGTAGAAAGCTTACTAGCTAACATAGTTACGCTAAATAAGACAATAATGCGGAAATACTAGCCCGCCTATAAGGCCGTAGCTAAGCTAAAATATAAGGCCGCAATCTCTAAGATAAAGGGGGTTTAATTACATATGTAGATAATCTTAGAACGCCTTAGCGAGATAGAAAGGTTATTAGCATTATTTACACCTATATAGATCTAGTAAGGGAAGATAGGTATCTAGATAGGGCCTATAAAGTCTATATATTTGTCTTTAGACGGCCCTATACCTATACCTATACCTATACTTATACCCGCACTTATACCCGCGTCCGTTCCTAAATGCGTTAACGGCCAGATTCTATCTTTAGATAAACCCTCTCCTATATATCTAACCCCTATAGAGATACTAAGGGGTCCTTAACTATCTACTGCTGTAGAGCCTACTTAGCTATCTACTATAACGTCTACTATACCCCCGCAGCAGCTGCCGCAAACTTCTACTATACCCCTATCACAGCTGCTATAGGCTAACGCTTAACCTCTTCTATTTATTCTTAACCCATAGGCGCCGCTAAGGAAATATAAGATGCTTTAAAGTAGTAATTTAGTGTTCCAGCTCTAGACTAAGTAGACTTTAGGGCTAGTAGGTAGGCCGTTAATTAAAGCTCTTAATTGCTGCTAGGAGGCGCGCTAATAGGTTAACAGCAAGGCGATATTCTATAGCCGTCACTATAGAATAATTAAGGATGTTAAACGGCGCATAGAAGACAGTATGGCAAGAGACAAAAGACAGGCTGTTAACCAGCTAGAACAGCTATAAGGTCCGCGTTCTTTAGATTGGCTTTATAAGAATATCTAAATAGTTATTTTACTATAGTAACTAAGATACCTTAATATATAACTGCCTCTATATATAACTGCACTACAGTAACTAACTAAGACGCCTTAATATATAACTATACTATAGTGACCAAGATGTCTTAATATAGGACTACTAGTAACCGAGACGTCTTAATATAGAACTGCACTGCAGTAACTAAGACGTCTTAATATATAACTGCACTATAGTAACTAAAACGCCTTAATATAAGACTACACTGCATTAACTAAGACGCCTTAATATAGAACTATACTACAGCAACCAAGACGTCTTAATATAGGACTATATTATAGTAACTAAGACGCCTTAATATAGGAATGGAACGCATTTAGGTATTATAAATTTAGAGCAATATTATGCGACTGTCCAGAGGTACCAATTTAACATATATTATATACCTTTTCGCCTAAAATCGCGTGCAAAGGTACTTGGGGGCAGTTACTACGCGACCAAGTATGGAGTTTAGGCGCGTTATTAGCAGAGGTAGCCCTAACCTTATATTAACCCAAGTTATAACCGCGCCAAATCAGCCCCCCTAATATGTGATAGGTATTAGAAGTTGGGGTTAAGCTTAGCGTAACCTTAGGTTACGCATAACCCCTTAAGGTCTATAACATATCGTTTAAATATCACCCCCCCCCTTTAGTGGTGGCCCCTACTTTTTTAACGTGTCTTTAAGGCCTAGGTTAGTACTAGGTTAGTATAGAGGTCCTTATTACACGCCATTAACTTTACCATCGCCTTAATAATCCTATTTTCCAACCTTCTACTGTTCTTATGCCCGCGCTAGCTCCTAGCTTACACAGGGCTTCTAATTTTATATAGAAAGGCCTACTATAATTCTAATTCTATAATATAGAGCCCTCTTCTTCTCCTTCTCTATTAATATTTACGCGTTATTTACCTATGCCGCGCTTACGTGTCTGCCCCCTTGCCTCTTATAGATATGGAGTCTCTTAAGAATCTTCTTACCCTATGGTCCACTACGGAAGCCCCCCCAGCTTCCTCCCCCTATAGCCTCCAGAACGAATTTAAGGCCCAGATAGTATAGCTATAGGATATTTATAAGGCCTAGCGCTTAAAGAATACTATAAGGGCGTATAAGCTAAAGTAGAAAAAGTAGGAAGACTAGTATATAAGACTAAAAGGTAATATAAACAGCGCCTAAGTAATAGAAGATAAGCTTTACTTATTTTTAGAGTAGTAAGTTATTAATTAAGAATCGCGGGCCGCTGGCTATTAAAAACGGAAGTTAAAATAAAAAGAGATATAGAAAAATAGCAAATAGGCGAAGAAGAGGCAGAAGACAACCGCAAGAGGGCTACTAGGGGGAAAGGCAGCCGCAGGGGAGGAAGCTATAAAGGAAGAGATATAGGATAAGGAGGTCCTAGATACCCTATTTAACAAGACAGTCCAATACTTAGTTATAAATAGCTACGTCTCTACTATTACTAAGCTCTACGCGTAGTAGTTAAAAGGTAAGACCTCGCAGCTACTATAGGGGGCGAAGCTCTTGGCGGTACTAGACAATATCTGCTGTAATAAGGACTAGATTTAATGCGTTAACTTTATTAATTAAGGCCTATTTATAATTACTAGCGGCTATAACATTAAAGGGCTTAAAAAGGCAATTACTTAGTACTAGGAGACGGGCTCTAAAAAGCCAGGCTTAATTAAGTCTTACCTTTAAACTACGGCTAAGCATTTATTAGGTTTATATATACCCTATTTAGCTTATATAGCTGCCGTTTTCTAACCTACTTAGGCCATACTACCATTACCTAGGGTAAAAGTAGACGGGATATTTAGCTTACTAACTTTATCCTTATTAAACTAGAGAATAAAGGGCCTAAACTAGACAAGTTAGCACTGTGTATAATTATATCAATAATATAGGGGAAGCAGAATTAACATGGCAAGGTTAAGTATATAGGCTATATACGTAATACTGACCCTATCCTCTACCCTCTCTCCGCAATAGCCTTTTACTTCTTTAACCGCTAGGGTAAGGATGGCGCTAAAAGCTTCCCATTCTTTTAGTAGCTAGAGGACTACTACGGCCTATATATCTTCCCTAGTAGTATTAAAGTACTGTAATAGCCGTTAAGCTATTACACGCAGTTTAAATAGAATAAAAAGATATTTTAGGGGGTAGAGATTTACTTAAAGGAGAAGACCTATAGCGCCTATAAGTAGAGCATCTGGCACGCTAAGCTTAGCGGCGTTAAGGAGACCTAAATTAGATGGGCTGGACGCTAGAATATAGACATAATAATAGGAGCCTACCTTAGCTATCTACCCTATGCGTTTATACGGTCAATCGCCGGCTTCCTAAAGAAAGGAAAGGGCTACTTTCTTCCCCACGCGTAAGAGGTGCTAGAGGAGGTACTCTACTTAAAGATATAGCCTAAAATTAATATCTAGCTAAAACGCATAGAGACCTACCACCTAGAGAGGGCTAATAATAAGGTTATACAGCTTAACCTTACAGGCTTAGGATTTCTATGCCTCCTTTACGCGCTTAGGGTAATCCTATTACAAGACTTAGTAATCCTATATAAGCAGTTCCCACTCTACCCTCTATAGAAGGACTCCCTCTTTGGCTGTAAGGAGTACTAGAGGTTTGCTATATAGGTAGAAAGCTTACTAGCTAACGTAGTTACGCTAGATAAGATAATAATACGGAAATACTAGCCTACCTATAAGGCCGTAGCTAAGCTAAAACATAAGGCCGCAATCTCTAAGATAAAGGGGGTTTAATTACGCGTGCAGACGATCTTAGAACGCCTTAGTAAGATAAAAAGGTTATTAGCATTATTTGCACCTATATAGATCTAGTAAGGGAAGACGGGTATTTAGATAGGGCCTATAAAGTCTATATATCTATCTTTAGACGGCCCTGTACCTGTATCTATACCCACACTTATACCTATACCTATACCCGTGTCCGTTCCTAAACGCGTTAACGGCCAGATTCCGTCTTTAAATAAACCCTCTCCTATATATCTAACCCCTATAGAGATACTAAGGGGTCCTTAACTATCTACCGCTATAGAGCCTGCTTAGCTATTTACTATAATGTCTACTATACCCCCGCAGCAGCTGCTGTAAGCTTTTACTATACCCCTACTATAGCTGCTATAGGCTAACGCTTAACCTCTTCTATTTATTCTTAACCTATAGGCGCCGCTAAGGAAATATAAGATGCTTTAAGGTAGTAATTTAGTGTTCCAGCTCTGGACTAAGTGGACTTTAGGGCTAGTAGGTAGGCCATTAATTAAAGCTCTTAATTGCTGCTAGGGGGCGCGCTAGTAGGTTAATAGTAAGGCGATATTCTACAGCCATTACTATAGGATAATTAAGAATATTAGACGGCGCGTAAAAGACAGTACAGCAAGAGATAAAAGACAGGCTATTAACCAGCTAGAATAGCTACAAGGTCTATATTCTTTAGATTAGCTTTATAAAAATATCTAAATAGTTATTTTACTATAGTAACTAAGACACCTTAATATATAACTGCCTCTATATATAACTGCACTACAGTGACCAACTAAGACGCCTTAATATATAACTGTACTATAGTAACCAAGACATCTTAATATAGGACTACTAGTAACCAAGACGTCTTAATATAGAACTATACTGCAGTAACTAAGACGTCTTAATATATAACTACACTACAGTAACTAAAACGCCTTAATATAGGACTACACTGCATTAACTAAAACGCCTTAATATAGGACTATACTACAGCAACTAAGACGTCTTAATATAGGACTACATTACAGTAACTAAGACGCCTTAATATAGGAATAGAACACGTTTAGGTATTATAAATTTAGAGTAATATTATATAACTATCTAGAGGTACCGATCTAACACATATTATATACCTTTTCGCCTAAAATCGCGTGCGAAGGTACTTAGGGGCGGTCGCTACGCGACTAAGTATAGGGTTCGGGCGCGTTATTAGTAGAGGTAGCCCTAACCTTATATTAACCTAGGTTATAACCACGCTAAATTAGCCCCCCTAATATGTGATAGGTATTGGAGGTTGGGGTTAAGCTTGGTATAACCTTAGGTTATGTATAACCCCCTAAAGTCTGCGACATATCGTTTAAATATCACCCCCCCCCTTTAGTGGTGGCCCCTACTTTTTTAACGCGTCTTTGAGGCCTAGGTTAGTACTAGGTTAGTATAAAGGTCCTTATTACGCGCCATTAACCTTACTATCGCCTTAACAATCCTATTTTCTAACCCTCTACTGTTTTTATGCCCGTGCTAGCTCCTGGCTCGTGCGGGGCTTCTAATTTTATATAGAAAGGCCTACTATAATTCTAATTCTATAATATAGAGCCCTCTTCTTCTCCTTCTCTATTAATATTTACGCATTATTTACCTATGCCGCGCTTATGCGTCTACCCCCTTACCTCTTACGGATATAGAGTCTTTTAAGAATCTTCTTACCCTATAGTTTACTACGGAAGCCCCCCTAGCTTCCTCCCCCTATAGCCTCTAGAACGAATTTAAGGCCCAGATAGTACAGCTATAGGATATTTATAAGGCCTAGCGCTTAAAGAATACTATAAGGGCGTATAAGCTAAAGCAGAAAAAGTGAGAAGACTAGTATATAAAACTAGAAGGTAATACAAACAGCGCCTAGGTAATAGAAGATAAGCTTTACTTATTTTTAGAGTAGTAAGTCATTAATTAAGAATCGCGGGCCGCTGGCTATTAAAAACGGAAGTTAAAACGGAAAGAGATATAAAAAAATAGCAAGCAGGCAAAAAAGAGGCAGAAGATAACCATAGGAGGGCTACTAGGGGGAAAGGCAGCCGCAGGGGAGGAAGCTATAAAGGAAGAGATATAGGACGAGGAGGCCCTAGATGCCCTATTTAACAAAACAGTCCAATACTTAATTATAAATAGCTACATCTCCACTATTACTAAGCTCTACGCGTGGTAGTTAGAAGGCAAGACCTCGCAGCTACTATAGGGGGCGAAGCTCTTGGCGGTACTAGATAGTATCTGCTGTAATAAGGACCAGATTTAACGCGTTAACTTTATTAATTAAGGCCTATTTATAATTACTAGCGGCTACAACATTAAAGGGCTTAAAAAGGTAATTACTTAGTGCTAGGAGACGGGCTCTAAGAAGCCAGGCTTAATTAAGTCTTACCTTTAAACTGCGGCCAAGCATTTATTAGGTTTGTATATACCCTATTTAGCTTATATAGCTGCCGTTTTCTAACCTACTTAGGCTATACTACCGTTACCTAGGGTAAAAGTAGATAGGATATTTAGCTTACTAACCTTATTCTTATTAAACTAGAGAACGAAGGGCCTAAACTAGACAAGTTAGCGCCATGTATAATTATATTAATAATATAGGAGAAGCAGAATTAACACGGCAAGGTTAAGTATATAGGCTATATACGTAATACTAACCCTATCCTCTACCCTCTCTCCGTAATAGCCTTCTACTTCTTTAACTACTGGGGTAAGGACGGCGCTAAGAGCTTCCCATTCTTTTAGTAGCTAGAGGACTACTACGGCCTATATATCTTCCCTAGTAGCATTAAAGTACCATAACAGCCATTAAGCTATTACACGTAGTTTAAATAGAATAAAAAGATGTTTTAGGGGGTAGGGATTTACTTAAAGGAGAAGACCTATAGCGCCTATAAGCAGAGCGTCTGGCACGCTAAGCTTAGCGGCATTAAGGAGACCTAAATTAGACGGGTTAGACGCTAGAATATAGACGCGATAATAGGAGCCTACCTCAGCTATCTACCCTATATATTTATACGGTCAATCGCCGGCTTCCTAAAGAAAGGAAAGAGCTACTTTCTTCCCTACATATAAGAGGTGCCGGAGGAGGTACTCTACTTAAAGATATAGCCTAAAACTAATATCTAGCTAAAACGCATAGAGACCTACCACCCAGAGAGGGCTAATAATAAGGTTATACGGCTTAACCTTACAGGCTTAGAATTTCTACGCCTCCTTTACGCGCTTAGGGTAATCCTATTATAGGACTCAGTAATCCTACATAAGCAGTTCCTGCTCTACCCTCTATAGAAGAACTCCCTCTTTAGCTGCAAGGAGTACCAAAGGTTTGCCATATAGGTAAAAAGCTTACTGGCTAACATAGTTACGCTAGATAAAACAATAATACGGAAATACTAGCCTACCTATAAGGCCGTAGCTAAGCTAAAATATAAGGCCGCAATCTCTAAGATAAAGGGGGTTTAATTACGCGTGTAAACAATCTTAGAACGCCTTAGCGAGATAGAAAGGTTATTAGCATTATTTGCACCTATATAGATCCAGCAAGGGAAGATAGATATCTAGATAGAGCCTATAGAGTCCATATATCTATCTTTAAATAGCCCTGTACCCGTACCTATACCCGCGTCCATTCCTAAACACGTCAACGGCCAGATTCCATCTTTAGATAAACCCTCTCCTATATATCCAACCCCTATAGAGATACTAAGGGGTCCTTAACTGTCTACCGCTATAGAGCCTACTTAGCCATCTACTATAACATCTACTATACCCCTATAGCAGCTGCCGTAAGCTTCTACTATACCCCTACCACAGCTGCTATAGGCTAACACTTAACCTCTTCCATTTATTCTTAACCTATAGGCGCCGCCAAGGAAATATAAGATGCTTTAGGGTAGTAATTTAGTATTCCAGCTCTGGACTAAGTGGACTTTAGGGCTAGCAGGTAAGCCATTAATTAAAGCTCTTAATTGCTGCTAGGGGGCGCGCTGGTAAGTTAACAGCAAGGCGATATTCTACAGCTATCGCTATAGGATAATTAAGGATGTTAAACAGCGCATAAAAGACAGTACAACAAGAGATAAAAGATAGGCTGTTAACCAGCTAGAACAGCTATAAGGTCCGCGTTCTTTAGATTAGCTTTATAAAAATATCTAAATAGTTATTTTACTACAGTGACTAAGACACCTTAATATATAACTGCCTCTATATATAACTGCACTACAGTAACTAACTAAGACGCCTTAATATATAACTATACTATAGTGACTAAGACGTCTTAATATAGGACTACTAGTAACCAAGACGTCTTAATATAGGACTACACTGCAGTAACTAAGACGTCTTAATATATAACTACACTATAGTAACCAAAACGCCTTAATATAGAACTGCACTGCATTAACTAAGACGCCTTAATATAGGACTATACTACAGCAACTAAGACGTCTTAATATAGGACTATATTATAGTAACTAAGACGCCTTAATATAGGAATAGAACGCGTTTAGGTATTATAAATTTAGAGCAATATTACATAACCGTCTAGAGGTACCAATTTAACACATATTATATACCTTTTCGCCCAAAATTGCGTGCGAAGGTACTTAGGGGCGGTCACTACGCAACCAAGTATAGGGTTCGGGCACGTTATTAACAAAGGTAGCCCTAACCTTATATTAACCTGGGTCGTAACCGCGCCAAATCAGCCCCCCTAATATATAATAGGTATCGGAGGTTGGGGTTAAGCTTAGCATAACCTTAGGTTACGCATAACCCCCTAAGGTCTGTGACATATCATTCAAATATTACCCCCCCCCTTTAGTGGTGGCCCCTACTTTTTCAACACGTCTTTAAGGCCTAGGTTAGTACTAAGTTAGTATAGAGGTCCTCATCGCGCGCCATTAACCTTACCGTCACCTTAACAATCCTATTTTCCAACCCTCTACTATTCTTGTGCCCGCGCTGGCTCTTAGCTCGCATAGGGCTTCTAATTTTATATAAAAAGGCCTACTATAATTCTAATTCTATAATATAGAGCCCTCTTCTTCTCCTTCTCTATTAATATTTACGCGTTATTTACCTATACCGCGCTTACGCATCTACCCCCTTACCTCTTATAGATATAGAGTCTCTTAAGAATCTTCTTACCCTATAGTCTACTACGGAAGCCCCCCTAGCTTCCTCCCCCTATAGCCTCCAGAACGAATTCAAGGCCCAGACAGTACAGCTATAGGATATTCATAAGGCCTAGCGCTTAAAGAATACTATAAGGGCATATAAGCCAAAGTAAAAAGAGTGGGAAGACTAATATATAAAACTAAAAGGCAATACAAACAGCGCCTAGGTAATAGAAGATAAGCTTTACTTATTTTTAGAGTAGTAAGTCGTTAATTAAGAATCGCGGGCCGCTAGCTATTAAAAACAGAAGTTAAAACGGAAAGAGATATAGAAAGATAGCAAGCAGGTAAAGAAGAGGCAGAAGATAACTACAGAAGGGCTACTAGGGGGAAAGGCAACCGCAAGGGAGGAAGCTATAAAGAAAGAGATATAGAATAAGGAGGCCCTAGATGCCCTATTTAATAAAATAGTCCAATACTTAGTTATAAATAGCTACGTCTCTACTATTACTAAGCTCTATATATGGTAGTCAGAAGGTAAGACCTTGTAGCTACTATAGGGGGCGAAGCTCTTAGCGGTACTAGACAGCGTCTGCCGTAATAAAGACCGGATTTAACGCGTTAACTTTATTAATTAAGGCCTATTTATAATTACTAGCGGCTATAATATTAAAGGGCTTAAAAAGGCAATTACTTAGTACTAGAAGACGGGCTCTAAGAAGCCAGGCTTAATTAAGTCTTACCTTTAAACTACGGCCAAGCATTTATTAGGTTTGTATATACCCTATTTAGCTTATATAGCTGCCGTTTTCTAACCTACTTAGGCTATACTACCGTTACCTAGGGTAAAAGTAGATAGGATGTTTAGCTTACTAACCTTATCCTTATTAAACTAGAGAACAAAGGGCCTAAACCAGATAAATTAGCACCGTATATAATTATATTAATAATATAGGGGAAGCAGAATTAACACGGTAAGGTTAAGTATATAGGCTATATACGTAATACTAACCCTATTCTCTGCCCTCTCTCCGCAATAGCCTTCTACTTCTTTAACCACTAGGGCAAGGACGGCGCTAAAAGCTTCCTATTCTTTTAGTAGCTAGAGGACTACTACAGCCTATACGTCTTCCCTAGTAGCATTAAAGTACTACAATAGCCGTTAAGCTATTACACGCAGTTTAAATAGAATAAAAAGATGTTTTAGGGGGTAGGGATTTACTTAAAGGAGAAGACCTATAGCGCCTATAAGCAGAGCGTCTGGTATGCTAAGCTTAGCAGCGTTAAGGAGACCTAAATTAGACAGGCTGGACGCTAGAATACAGACGCGATAATAGGAGCCTACCTCAGCTATCTACCCTATACGTTTATATAGTCAATTACCGGCTTCCTAAAGAAAGGAAAGGGCTACTTTCTTCCCTATACGTAAGAGGTGCCGGAGGAGGTACTCTACTTAAAGATATAGCCTAAAACTAACATCTAGCTAAAACGCATAGAGACCTACCACCTAGAGAGGGCTAATAATAAGGTTATACAGCTTAACCTTATAGGCTTAGGATTTCTACGCCTCCTTTACACACTTAGGGTAATCCTATTATAGGACTTAGTAATCCTACATAAGCAGTTCCCACTCTACCCTCTATAGAAGGACTCCCTCTTTAGCTATAAGGAGTACCAGAGGTTTACTATATAGGTAGAAAGCTCACTAGCTAACATAGTTATGCTAAATAAGACAATAATGCGGAAATACTAGCCCGCCTATAAGGCCGTAGCTAAGCTAAAATATAAGGCCGCAATCTCTAAGATAAAGGGGGTTTAATTACGCATGCAGACAATCTTAGAACGCCTTAGCAAGATAGAAAGGTTATTAGCATTATTTACACCTATATAGATCTAGTAAGGGAAGATAGGTATCTAAATAGGGCCTATAAAGTCTATATATTTGTCTTTAGACGGCCCTATACCCATACCTATACCTATACTTATACCCGCACCTATACCCGCGTCCGTTCCTAAACGCGTTAACGGCTAGATTCTGTCTTTAGATAAACCCTCTCCTATATATCCGACCCCTATAGAGATACTAAGGGGTCCTTAACTATTTACTGCTATAGAGCCTACTTAGCTATCTACTATAACATCTACTATACCCCCGCAGCAGCTGCCGCAAACTTCTACTATACCCCTATCACAGCTGCTATAGGCTAACGCTTAACCTCTTCTATTTATTCTTAACCTATAGGCGCCGCTAAGGAAATATAAAATGCTTTAAGGTAGTAATTTGGTATTCTAGCTCTAGACTAAGTGGACTTTAGGGCTAGTAGGTAGGCCGTTAATTAAAGCTCTTAATTGCTGCTAGGAGGCGCGCTAATAGGTTAACGGCAAGGCGATATTCTATAGCCGTCGCTATAGAATAATTAAGGATGTCAAACGGCGCATAGAAGACAGTACGGCAAGAGACAAAAGATAGGCTGTTAACCAGCTAGAACAGCTACAAGGTCCGCGTTCTTTAGATTAGCTTTATAAGAATATCTAAATAGTTATTTTACTATAGTAACTAAGATACCTTAATATATAACTACCTCTATATACAACTGCACTACAGTGACTAACTAAGACGCCTTAATATATAACTATACTACAGTGACCAAGATGTCTTAATATAGAACTACTAGTAACCAAGACGTCTTAATATAGGACTGCACTGCAGTAACCAAGACGTCTTAATATATAACTATACTACAGTAACTAAAACGCCTTAATATAGGACTACACTGCATTAACTAAGACGCCTTAATATAGAACTATACTACAGCAACCAAGACGTCTTAATATAGGACTACATTATAGTAACTAAGACGCCTTAATATAGGAATGGAACGTATTTAGGTATTATAAATTTAGAGCAATATTACGCGACTATCCAGAGGTACCGATCTAACATATATTATATACCTTTTCGCCTAAAATCGCGTGCGAAGGTACTTAGGGGCGGTTACTACGCGACCAAGTATAGGGTTTAGGCGCGTTATTAGCAGAGGTAGCCCTAACCTTATATTAACCTAAGTTATAACCGCGCCAAATTAGCCCCCCTAATATATAATAGGTATCGGAGGTTAGGGTTAAGCTTAGTATAACCTTAGGTTACGTATAACCCCTTAAGGTCTGTAACATATCGTTTAAATATCACCCCCCCCCTTTAGTGGTGGCCCCTACTTTTTTAACATGTCTTTAAGGCCTAGGTTAGTACTAGGTTAGTATAGAGGTCCTTATTACACGCCATTAACCTTACCATCGCCTTAATAATCCTATTTTCCAACCCTCTACTATTCTTGTGCCCATGCTAGCTCCTAGCTTACACAGGGCTTCTAATTTTATATAGAAAGGCCTACTATAATTCTAATTCTATAATATAGAGCCCTCTTCTTCTCCTTCTCTATTAATATTTACGCGTTATTTACCTATACCGCGCTTACATGTCTGCCCCCTTGCCTCTTATAGATATAGAGTCTCTTAAGAATCTTCTTACCCTATAGTCCACTACGGAAGCCCCCCTAGCTTCCTCCCCCTATAGCCTCTAGAACGAATTTAAGGCCCAGATAGTATAGCTATAGGATATTTATAAGGCCCAGCGCTTAAAGAATACTATAAGGGCGTATAAGCTAAAGTAGAAAGAGTGGGAAGACTAGTATATAAGACTAAAAGGCAATATAAACAGCGCCTAAGTAATAGAAGATAAGCTTTGCTTATTTTTAGAGTAGTAAGTTATTAATTAAGAATCGCGGGCCGCTGGCTATTAAAAACGGAAGTTAAAATAGAAAGAGATATAGAAAGATAGTAAGTAGGCGAAGAAGAGGCAGAAAACAACCGCAAAAGGGCTACTAGGGAAAAAGGCAGCCGCAGGGAAGGAAGCTATAAAGGAAAAAATATAGGATAAGGAGGTCCTAGATGCCCTATTTAACAAGACAGTCCAATACTCAGTTATAAATAGCTACGTCTCTACTATTACTAAGCTCTACGCGTAGTAGTTAAAAGGCAAGACCTCGCAGCTACTATAGGGGGCGAAGCTCTTAGCGGTACTAGACAATATCTGCCGTAATAAGGACTGGATTTAACGCGTTAACTTTATTAATTAAGGCCTATTTACAATTACTAGCGGCTATAACATTAAAGGGCTTAAAAAGGCAATTACTTAGTACTAAGAGACGGGCTCTAAAAAGCCAGGCTTAATTAAGTCTTACCTTTAAACTACGGCTAAGCATTTATTAGGTTCATATATACCCTATTTAGCTTATATAGCTGCCGTTTTCTAACCTACTTAGGCCATACTACCATTACCTAGGGTAAAAGTAGACAGGATATTTAGCTTACTAACTTTATCCTTATTAAACTAGAGAATAAAGGGCCTAAACCAGACAAGTTAGCGCCGTGTATAATTATATTAATAATATAGGGGAAGCAGAATTAATATAGCAAGGTTAAGTATATAGGCTATATACATAATACTAACCCTATCCTCTGCCCTCTCTCCGTAATAGCCTTTTACTTCTTTAACCGCTAGGGTAAGGATGGCGCTAAAAGCTTCCCATTCTTTTAGTAGCTAGAGGACTACTACGGCCTATACATCTTCCCTAGTAGTATTAAAGTACCGCAACAGCCGTTAAGCTATTACACGCAGTTTAAATAGAATAAAAAGATGTTTTAGGGGGTAGGGATTTACTTAAAGGAGAAGACCTATAGCGCCTATAAGCAGAGCATCTAGCACGCTAAGCTTAGCGGCGTTAAGGAGACCTAAATTAGATAGGCTGGACGCTAGAATATAGACATAATAATAGGAGCCTACCTTAGCTATCTACCCCATGCGTTTATACGGTCAATCGCCGGCTTCCTAAAGAAAGGAAAGGGCTACTTTCTTCCCCACGCGTAAGAGGTGCTAGAGGAGGTACTCTACTTAAAGATATAGCCTAAAATTAATATCTAGCTAAAACGCATAGAGACCTACCACCTAGAGAGGGCTAATAATAAGGTTATACAGCTTAACCTTACAGGCTTAGGATTTCTATGCCTCCTTTACGCGCTTAGGGTAATCCTATTACAAGACTTAGTAATCCTATATAAGCAGTTCCCACTCTACCCTCTATAGAAGGACTCCCTCTTTGGCTGTAAGGAGTACTAGAGGTTTGCTATATAGGTAGAAAGCTTACTAGCTAACGTAGTTACGCTAGATAAGATAATAATACGGAAATACTAGCCTACCTATAAGGCCGTAGCTAAGCTAAAACATAAGGCCGCAATCTCTAAGATAAAGGGGGTTTAATTACGCGTGCAGACGATCTTAGAACGCCTTAGTAAGATAAAAAGGTTATTAGTATTATTTACACCTATATAGATCTAGTAAGGGAAGACGGGTATTTAAATAGGGCCTATAGAGTCTATATATCTATCTTTAGACGGCCCTGTACCTATATCTATACCTACACTTATACCCGCACCTATACCTATGTCTGTTCCTAAACACATTAACGGCCAGATTTTGTCTTTAGATAAACCCTCTCCTATATATCTAACCCCTATAGAGATACTAAGGGGTCCTTAACTATCTACCGCTATAGAGCCTGCTTAGCTATCTACTATAACATCTACTATACCCCCACAGCAGCTGCCGTAAGCTTTTACTATACCCCTACTATAGCTGCCATAGGCTAACGCTTAACCTCTTCTATTTATTCTTAACCTATAGGCGCCGCTAAGGAAATATAAGATGCTTTAAGGTAGTAATTTAGTGTTCCAGCTCTAGACTAAGTGGACTTTAGGGCTAGTAGGTAGGCCATTAATTAAAGCTCTTAATTGCTGCTAGGGGGCGCGCTAGTAGGTTAATAGTAAGGCGATATTCTACAGCCGTTACTATAGGATAATTAAGGATATTAGACGGCGCGTAAAAGATAGTACGGCAAGAGATAAAAGACAGGCTGTTAACCAGCTAGAATAGCTACAAGGTCTATATTCTTTAGATTAGCTTTATAAAAATATCTAAATAGTTATTTTACTATAGTGACTAAGACACCTTAATATATAACTGCCTCTATATATAACTGCACTATAGTGACCAACTAAGACGCCTTAATATATAACTGTACTACAGTAACTAAGACGTCTTAATGTAGGACTACTAGTAACCGAGACGTCTTAATATAGAACTGTACTGCAGTAACTAAGATGTCTTAATATACAACTGCACTATAGTAACTAAAACGCCTTAATATAGGACTACACTGCATTAACTAAGACGCCTTAATATAGGACTATACTACAGCAACCAAGACGTCTTAATATAGGACTATATTACAGTAACTAAGACGCCTTAATATAGAAATGGAACGCGTTTAGGTATTATAAATTCAAAGCAATATTACGCAATTATCTAGAGGTACCAATCTAATATATATTATATACCTTTTCGCCTAAAATCGCGTGCGAAGGTACTTAGGGGCGGTCGCTGCGCGACCAAGTACGGGGTTCGGGCGCGTTATTAGTAGAGGTAGCCCTAACCTCGTATTAACCCGGGTTATAACCGCGCTAAATCAGCCCCCCTGATATGTGATAGATATAGTTACCTAGAAAATCTATTGCATCAATAAAATATATAGTAACTATTGTGGCAGGGACATAGCTCGTAAAAATACACAAAATTTGATTTTTAAAACATTCAGTTACCACCAAAGCGACTCCCATAAGCTCTCAGACGCTCCGCAGAAGATTGCTGGTGACAGGGGTGTGTAGGGTTCTGATTGGTCTAGGAGTTAGTGTGCGGCCTATGCGTTGCTCCGAGTCACTTGAATCTTCCGCGAAGCGTCGGATTTATGAGATAAACCCTCGCAGCCTTCAATGTCAAGACCACTACTGGAGGACGACTAGCCTAATCTTACCTATTTCTATTTGGCATATCATATGACCGTCGCTGTGAGAGTACTCAATCCGGCGACCGCAGCCTCGTCTAGGACATATTTTCGTGGTCCTGTCGAGCAAGCGTTCATTCTCGGCCTCTAGCAAATCCCAATGTTAGCTTGGAAATCAACATCAGTAATGCTAGAGCGCTCACCATCTTGAGATGCCTGCAAGCGCGTGCCACAGCTTCAAGCGACTCGTCCGTGATCTTCTTGCAGTTGGTGATACTCAATCCTTGGAGCTGGACCGCATTCTGCGCTAAGGCCTGCATCGTCTTATTGGTAATAGAGTCCAATCCGGTCACATCCAGGGCCAAAAGACTCCTATTATCCTTGAGCATCGCCGTCAAACTCAGATCCGTTAGTGTTGTGCAATTGGTAAGCGTCAAGCGCTCAATGCGCTGCACCCAGGCAGAGGCTGCAAAGTGCCATCGCTGACCTCGTTTCCGAGCGCAGCCTGAGAAATGGGCTCAGCTGAGCACCCCCTTCAAGACGCCAGCCCGCCAACATCATCTAAGTCTCTCCAAGTACTATACATTCAAGCGCTGGGCAACGTTCCTGTATGATAGTATTAGTGTCAGTAAATATCTTGAAGAAGATGCGAAAGTCGAACAAGATATCTTGCAAGCTATGCGGACCTTGACGAGAGGAAAAAGATCATTAACGATGTGGTCTATTCCACTAGACGCCTCAAAACAAAATAGGTAGATGTTGACCTGAATCGGATTCCTTGCCACCGTCTTACTACTGTCTTTGATGCCTACCACCTATGACCCACCACCCTGCTGCTTACCACCTTATGCTTTACCACCTGTTTCTGTTGCCTGCACCTACCTTATATATACAGAGAGCTTCTAGGGCCAGATTCAGCCGACAGAGTTCTGATTCTGAATTGTTCGTTCAACAGTAGATTATTTTCAATCTATGTGTCAGAAAGGGGATGAGTTCACTGGTTGGGCTGTCAAAATCCGTATTTATTATCAAAGAGCTCAGTCATGGGAACTTCAGATGATTGAACGGGCTTGATTTCAACGATGATACCGGACCAGAAATCGTAGTATATTGTATACTGATACCGGATTTTGTCTGCATAATATTGCAATCGTGAGACATCCACGAGCATAAAACCTTCCATGCTAACTGCCTCTTCCCATATTTATTCCTTCCTCTGCCTATAATTTGTTGACTAGAATATAGGAAATTAGGGACTCATTTCGTTTAATATATAACTTAGGCTAAGGCCATTTAAGGTTGCAGTAGTGTGTGACCTTCCCAACTTAACAAAGGATATTAGACACAATTTCCGGGAGACAAAGAGCATATTAAGTTGCCATAGCTAAAGGTTTCGAGTAAAGCGGGATTTCTTCAAGAATCAAGTAAGTCTAGTAATGTTTTCATAATCCCTGTACTGCTTTGCGATTTGGGGCTGTAGAAGTAAGGGGAAAAAGGGAGATTGCCACTCTATTTTATTACAAATCGAGGCTGTAACCCTGGCTCGGGATTAAGATACTAGTAAGGTGGAAGTTTCAGTTTGCTCCTATATATCGCTAAAGTAAGCAACACGTAATCACGTGAATACGCATTTCAATACAAGGATTCAAAGGGCTCTGACTGGCTGGGCTGCTATTGGAACGGTACAGGAGATGGCTTATCTTGATTGAGGCTGTTGTTGAGGAAACCGGACTACTAGTCTCTCAATTGTATCATACATGAGTATGAGTGGGATGCCTCCCAACTAAGGGGCTGGTATCCTATTCTCGCCAAACCAAGTAATCCCCTATTTGGTCAAGGCCTTTAGAGTTTAGGAAGTGTTCGGCTCGGGGTTCAGAAGCGATCTGGAGGCGGGTGTTCGGTGTATCTGGCGACTTTTTAATCTGAAGCTCCTCCAGATCGGCAAGCGCGTCAAATTCGCACGCTATACCGTATATAGTAGTTGAACTGAAGCTCTTGGCGTTAGATCAATAGGGGGCCCTCAGTTTCAATTCCAGATTCCAGATTGAATCTGGAGCTCTGCTTGTGTATGCGCCCAATCGTCCACCCTACCCAGTATGCCCCCACCACCCCTCCCACCGACGATATTGCTGCTGCAGCTGCAGGCCCTATACGACGTCTGGGTGAGTGGTGATTAATGTGCAGAGACTTCGCTAATTCTAATTCTCATCTGAGGCTTTCTAGAGCGCTCAACCGAACACTCGGCTTCAGATCAGATCGGGTACGACTACCAGATCAAGCGCCGCTAAACATATACTAGTCGACGCCGGTGAAAGCACGGAGCAACCTCAGATTGAAAAAACCTCAGATTGCAACCGAACACTCCCTTAGTCAAGCCTTCCTTGGCGGTAACTCTTTATTTTCAGCCCCAACAGGACGTTCTAGTTGTAACACTTGTATTAAAGAATTTAACAGAAGTTGCAGGAAAGACAAGTATTACACAGGAAGCAAGGTGATACGGTTAGCATTACCCTGGGTGATATAAAGAATCTAGAGCAACAGTTAAAGGATAGATAATATTTAATATTTAATTGCTTATTTCAGATGGTCGACCCCGATGCTATCGATTTTAATTTAGCTAGATTGAATATAACTCGACCTTACCGCTTAAACAGTTTGTTTGAAGTTCATTATAGATACTAATGGGCTTTGTGGCGTCTGCTATCTGGCTTCTCATTTGAGGTAGCTGCCTCAAGAGGGATTGTGGTGACGTACTTCGATAGCCCACCACAAGCATAACTGAATAGTGTAAGGTGATTGAGGACCTTCCGAAGTGACAGGAGGTATACCGTAAGATGGGGAAAGCTGTTTTGAGTTTGTACACGAAAGCGTCTATATGGTCAACGATTATTGAGCGATTTAATCGTGGCTGCTCCGATAGAAGGCCTTGCTCTTGAACTGAGACTAAGCTGATGCATGGGGCTGCGATGCTAGTGGTGGTAGCCTGGTTATTTCGACCGGTGGTTCTTTTCATGTTAGCGGTTCCTTTGTGAAGTCTAAACGCCGATCTCATAATGCTCAGATTAGCATGGGGGGGAGTTATTAAGGTTGGAGATGAAAGTTTGTCCTCTTACTACCTGGGAAAACCATCACTTCACCCACAGCTGCAAAATACAGCTAAAAAATGGCAGCTCTACTTCCACCTTGGATGCGATTAAGGCGATTAATTCCTTCGGGGTTGGTTGAGGTAAGAATGAGTCGGACTTCGGCTGTTGACCGACATTTTCTTCGTGTCCACCCCTCCTCATACCCCACCATAACACTGTATCCATTGCAACGAAAAAAACACACAATGGCGTCTACAGGAAAATTCGAGCTTCTTTGCTTGGAGAACCCATTACTTGACATCCAAGGACAAGGGTTGACCGAATGCTTCCATTTTAAAAGCTTCAATTGCTAATTCTGGCATAGCGACGAGAAACTCTTAGAAAAATACGGCTTGAAAGCCGACGATGCCATTCTTGCAGAGGAGAAGCACATGGGACTTTATGAGGATTTATTGCAGAACCACAATGCCAAGCTCATTGCCGGTGGAGCAGCACAGAATACTGCCCGTGGTGCTCAGGTACGATTGCTGCCACAATTTCATGCCCGGACAGTTGTGTTAGATCGGAATGCTGACAACTATTATTCCATAGTATATCCTCCCCGCAGACTCTGCAGTCTATATTGGCTGCATAGGCAAAGACAAATACGGCAGGCTCCTGGAAGATATCTGCAAACAAGCTGGCCTCCGAGTGGAATACCGTTACGATGAGGAGCAGCCGACGGGGCGATGCGGTGTGGTTATCACAGGGCACAATCGAAGCTTGTGCACGGATCTTGCTGCTGCAAACTGCTATAAACTTGATCATTTGAAGAGTCCAGAGATTTGGAACCTAGTAGAACAGGCGAAGGTATACTATGTCGGCGGATATCATCTTACGGTCTGTGTGCCAGCTATCCTAGCCTTGGGAGAGGAAGCTGCAGCTAAGGACAAGGTAAATATTAGCACAAAGTCTGGAATTTGGAAGAGTTTCCTAATATCGCATTGCTTAGATCTTTATTATGAACCTTTCTGCACCTTTCATCCCACAATTCTTCAAGGATCAGCTCGACCAGACCGCACCATACTGGGACTATTTGATTGGCAATGAGACCGAAGCTCTCGCTTATGCCGAGTCGCATTCTCTCGGGACGACAGACATTAAGACTATTGCGAAGTCGATAGCAGATCTGCCAAAGAAGAACACGAACCGGTCAAGAACCGTCATCATCACACAGGGCACAAATCCAAGCATCGCGGCTGTTGCTAAGGAGAACGGAGAAGTAGAATTTGTAGGGTTTCCGGTGCACGGGATTGAGAGCTCGCAAATTTGCGATACGAATGGTGCAGGGTTAGCAATCCTATGCACATGATTCAAATGCACCATTAACTTTTGGCACAATAGTGATGCCTTCGCTGGCGGTTTCGTAGCAGGCATAGTGCAAGGCAAACCACTCGAAACGAGCATTGATATGGGCCAATGGCTTGCCGGTCTTAGCATCCAGGAACTCGGTCCTTCGTAGGTATCGCTGCTACTGCAGCTTTATTATGGGCTATGGATTTCTTACTCACACACTATTAGCTATCCATTCCCCAAGCAGACCTACGCCCACACGTAGGGCCCTTCGGCCGCCGCGGAGCGCAGGCGCTCGTGCATTTCAACAATCTACGAGACCATAATGCCAATGATCAAAATCTGACTGCTGGCAGACCGTCTACGATCTCAACGATGCATCTGGACAGGTGTTATGGAGTGGAATGGGTAAGGTACGGGAAGGGCATCTTCAACAGGCGTATCAGTCTATCGTAATGGTAAAATTCCTCTGCAAAGGAGTCAAGGGCCCCAACGGCCACGAATAATTGAGAAGTATGATTCTAGAATGTCGTGATGTCGTGATTTATGCTATCCCAAACTAGTAAAAACTCCATTCCTCCCAAAAAATGCTATGAGAAAACGCTCTCAATGACCCTTGCTCAATCTTAGTCCAAATATTAAAAAAGTTCTTGCTACGACCGCGCCAACCCCCCTCTTCCTCTTCCTCTCCCAAACTTGATGCTTGGAGGGACGAACTTCATTGCTGATAACGAAGACGTAATATCCTCCATAGCTGCATCCGGCACCGCAGGTGGTACTACCTTGGCTTTCCCCTTCTCATCGATTCCAGCTAAGGCGCCCCCTCTACTTGCTACAGCCTCCACCCCCTCCTCTGCCAATTTTATGGTAGGCTTGTCAACTTCCATATCAGTATCAGTGCTATTCCTTGGATCCGCACCGCTATTCCTGGTGGCATTTGCGCTCGATGAAGCACGCTGTCGCGCCGTAGCAACAGTAGCGGCGGAGCTGCGCCGTCGGTGACCAGGCCCTGGCCTGAGCATCGAGTTGCGTTTGCCAAGACCGTCATTGACTATGAAGAAATCATAGTATTTGGGGAATTGGTGTTTGTCGATAACGTGGAGGCGGCGTTTTTGCGGCGTGCTGCAGAGCCGATCACAGTCTGATACGAAGCAGGCGTACTGGGAAGAAGGTAGTTAGGGAGAGCTTCATAGGGGGATTTTTGTCTTAGAAAATATCAACGAGTTTAGCTGAAAGACGTGAGCAAGTCCGTATTACAGGCAAAGGAAATGATAACGTAAGCCCCTGGGGCTTGATAGATTAAATCTCAGTAAAAGTGGAGCGTCTGAGCATAGCACGAGAACTAAAAAGCCACTTGATGTTACTTACCGTCTTCTCTCCTCGGGCTCTGCGAGCTTCATTCAGAGAATCATGATTTTCTGCTATATGCAAACCCAGATAATGGTCTGAAGGGAAGTTCTTATGGCATTCGGAGCATCGATTGACATGGTATTTTTGATAATGTACATCGTAGTCTTCATATGAGGAAAAAGAAAGCGGTTGATGAGGCGGGAGAAGACATTTCATCACTTCTGGTTTCTCTATTGAAGCACTGCTCGCATCAAGATGGGCGATTTTGGAGGAGTGTGCGGAATCGTTGGCGGAAATGGGAGATACTGCACGGGACGAGCCTTCAGGGCCTATATAGGGCGAATCTGCCTCTGATGAAGACGAGATGGAGTCTGGTCGTGAGCGCTTGACCATATTGCGTAGCGGTGGTGAGAGAGGATTACTTGAAAGAGCTGCTCCAGTTCCTTGTCAATCTGCGCGCACGTGAAGTTGCTTTTTTTGGCAGGGCTAATCTCTGCACAGGTGCATCACCAGTAATACGTCTATAGGTATGGGTGTTGGTGAAGGAATATCGGGGTTGTGTGGTTCTGTGAGGCTTTTCGCTTCGCCGACTTCCTCCATTAGCGCTAACTTAGCTCTCCGCCTACAACGATTCGGCAGCTCCGAGCGAGGGCGGCGTAGAACACTTCATCCACCTCCATTCACTCCGCCAGCCACCCGCTGCAAAGACAGTGTCTCGTGCGCTGTTTGCTAGAGACTCTCTCTCCTTCCCCACCTGTCGGTGCTTGTCCTCTTTTAAGGGTGACAACGGCTTGCCATCCATGGATCGCACCAGCCACTTCGCCTGCCTGCTTCATTCGCAAGTCTGACCTGGCGGCTGACCGTGGGGTCACTTATGAGCATCGCCATTCAGGACGACAGTATGGCCGCACTCGTTGAGCAGGCCGTTAGGTATGTGGAAGATAGAGCTGCTCTTAGACCTGGATTGTGCGCTAATCGACTCACTAGGCTTGCACGATCTGTCGAGCAGGAGCTTCTCACTAAGCTCGCTGACCGCAATGCGCCCAGCGCTGAAATAGCGGGCCTCATCCAAGAGTAAGATCACAGCATGGATAATGCAGATGATTGCTCACAGCGGTCCCTAGGTACCGCGTTGCGTGTGAGAAGATCATCTTCAGTGACTTTCAGTACGCCACAAATCGCGGCGTTGAAACCCAGTTGTGGGCCGCGCACACAAAAATCAGCAATAACTATCGCAAGCAACTTAGCCATGTTAGTTGAACCCCATTGGAAACTGTAGGAGTACATAATCTGACTATTGGCAAAATACAGTTGCGTCGCAATGGCAAGAACCGAGTTGTTGAGCTTCGAAAGCTCGCCAAGCATTATCTTGAGTTCATTAAATCCAGCCAACGATTCTATCGCCAGTACATCCTCCACCTTGACGCAAGATTTGAAGGCATACCGGAGCTTCGTCAAGTGACGCAGACATGGAAGCACGATGGTATGAATACTCCAACACCTCTTGCGACAGAAATTGATATGCGCTTTAGCCAGAAGCGAGCCCTCCCAACAACCTCTTTCCGCCAAATTGAAACACCAGATACTTCTTTCCTGTCACCAAACACTTATCCAACTAGGAGACCTTTCACGCTACCGCGAAACTGAACTCGGGGAAAAAGAGCGTAATTGGGGGCCAGCCATAGGTTACTATGGCCTCGCAACAGAGATATATCCTGATTCCGGAGTATCACACAATCAGCAAGCAGTTATCGCACGTGAGGATGGGAACCATTTCCGTACTACATATCATCTTTACAGATCACTTTCTACCAAGGAGCGCTATCCTCTCGCGAAACAAAATTTGGAACTTGAGTTCAAAAAGATTGTGTCGGCATGGGAAAAGGGGGAGCTAATCAACAATAGATCCGCACGTGACGGTAACAGTGCGGGTAGAGCGCTTATCGCATGGTTTGTTCGGCTCCACAGTAAATGCTACAAAGGCGAGGATTTCGCCGAGCACGACGAACTGGAGAATGAGGTGCTTAGCCAATTAGCCATCGAGCTTAAGGAGCGGTCTCTGGATGGCATACTTTACAAAATTATTCTTATAAATCTTACTGCGGAATATTTTGCCACAATCCAGATGCAAGGTTTGTCTCTGCCTCCTGGTTTTACATATTCCATGAAACTCACAAAGTCTTCTTAGAACCTGAACCACCTCAGGATATCTTGAGGTCGTATTTCTATTTTCTCCGGTTGAATGTGAAGACATTTTTCACTCTTCTTCAAATCCTCCAACCCGAACTCGAGCGGCTTACCGAGGGAGATGACGTTACTGCTCGCAATGGGGAACGTCCCCAGCAACTTTCCGATAAGATTACTGCGGTGGCACGTCGCATACTTCCTGGACTTCGGCTGTATAGCACCTGGTTCATGCGATATTGGCATGTTTTAAACGCTAACGTCGCCGACACTCTGACAGAAGTGGAAGTCCAAGAATTGTGGAAAGCCTATGCAGAGTCATTGACTCTTCTGGCTTCTGCATTCCCGGCCGAGAGCTTACCTCAGGACGACTATATGCTTGAAGAAGACGTCGACACTATTGGATTCCAACCACTCCTTTCCGACGAGACCAAGAAAAATTGGTATATCAATGGTGCTCTTAAGCGAAGATGGTCCGATACCGGCTTTGAGAGGCACCACCCTAACATCGAGATGCTTATGAGAATTCGTGATCTTTTGGTCGACGGCCTCACACTGACCCAGGATCCGAAGGCACCTTTGGACCTGGATGGGCTAAGGTTTATTTACCGCGAAGCTGGTCTGCCTTCAGAGCTACTCGCTAGCCCTTACAACAAACCTGATGGATCACCAACCGTGGCTGTGGAGAATGTTGACATGCCGTTGTTTCCTCCGGGGGCACTACTTGCAGATGACCAAAAGTCCTACAGCGTGGCGCCTTCGGAGTCTGCTTCCACCACCTTAGCCAAGGACGCCGATATGAACCGTATGGTAGATGATTTGGTCGGCCCTAACGATGGATTGGATCCTCTTCCAGAGGAGGATGAAAACATTCCGCCAACTCCACCTGAGCAGACTTTTGAGGATACGGCTCTCGTGAATGACACGTCTTATGGTATTGGACCGCTCACAGCGAGTGATTTTGTAAGCGTTGCCCACCAGCCGATGTGCTCTCCCCAGACTCCTTTATATACTGCAATGAACCGGGTCTCCTCATCATCATCTATCAGACAACTTCCATCACTGCCATCTTTGCCCGCTCAGCAGTACAATGACAATGGCATATGGAATCGTAACTACGGATCTCCAGGCCCTTCATCGCCCTTCCTTGGAAATGGGCTTGGCGCTCGAAGTTCTCCATACCATGGAGCCGAAATGTCCGGGCACTCCCGCGGAAATTCCGCAAATAGTATCCGCAGCTCTAGTGCCTTTGCAGACAGCTGGACAGGTCATACAGTTACACCGATTGGCCCATCCCATGACTCTACCCAGACCTTCGCAAATGGATTCGGCAATGGCGTCATGTGGGGAACTCCGAATCACTCTGTGTATGGCAACAACCAAGGGACAAATCGGAGTAATGTTGATGCGGGTATGATGAGTCCATTTCTGTCTAGTAACAGCAAAAGTACCTGGAGCTCTGATCTTGAGAGAGGCACGAGTTCTTATGGTCGTACACCACACAATGGCCAAGGCGGATGACCGCCATGATCTCTCTGCTCTTAGTGAGCGAATATTGATATCTGTTCCATGAGATCTGGATTCTCACAATGACGAAGCAACAACTCCATGACGGAAGCATCCTGTCCTTGAAGATCCATTCCATCAAGTCGACTTGTCACAGCACCTCATCGCAAGGTTTTAAGGTTTTCTGGATGTCGAAAGACAGTTGCGCTCAACGCGTCTATTACTGGTCTCCTAGCGTCGAAAAACTCGCCGTTGCAGAGGACACGGGGAAAGAGGGTGTTGGGTCAGAGGGGACTAACTTGCTACAATTACGTGAGCAAGTAAGTAAGAGAGTGGAGTAAAATCTGCAGTTTCATTTATCATTATTCTGTTTACGTCGAAGTAGTAATTACAGGAGGAGAGTTGAAGCGCGATGGAGTTCTTCTTTCGACTTTTTCCATACATTCTCTTTTATTTACGCGTATGGTAGCCTCTTGCCCCTAACGTCGACATGGGCGCATCCTTTCAATTTGCATTACATTGCATTGCTCTCTCTGCTTCGTCTCTCGTTGTGCTGTTAGCTAGCGATGCACAGTTTGTTACTTATTTTGCTGGTCAGTCACTTCACTACATTCTTCGCCAGTCAACCTACGTGCTCGATAAAAGTGTCTTAGCAACAGGAATTAAATGGAACACTAACACGCTAGCTCCAACGGAAATTGTTCACCTGAAATTTCCAATTGTCACGTTTTGCGAACCAGATCACTGCGATGAACCTTTCCATCTCCGCTCTCCATGCATCTTTTTGCTGCTACCCGCAACGATCCTTAACGATACATACGTCAAGAAATTTTGAGCTTACTCCAGCGACGATATTTCACTATAACAGGAAGTACAAACCTAAAGGTTGAAAACGTCATATTCATAATTTTATCACATATTCTACTTTGTCCCTATGCCCCCCGTCCCTAATCTCATCCTCTGTCACCAAAGATCGCGAGAAAAATAAAAAGTGTCCAAAACCGAAAGAATTCGATAACACTAAGCCAGGCTCGATACAGCCATGCTTGTGATCCCATCCCCTCTCCAATCCGTAGTCATCTGCATCTTTTGCATCTAACATCAACGTTTCTCACTGTACCCATTCATTCAACTGCTGCACACGTTCTATCCACCAATCTACCTAAAGAACACGATGAATTTACCTATCCACCCTACCGGCCGGCCCTCCCTGCCTTAATAAGATCCTGAAACGCGCCCTCAACCCCGCGCTTCAGCTCGCGATAGCTGACTACAAGCACATTCTGCTCGTCTCTACTGACCAGACTGATCCTCTCCTCGCTGCCCGCATCTAGCTTATTCAAGCAGGCGAGGACGTGTGCCAGGTCGACGACGGGGTGGCCCTGTCCGTCGACCTGGTGGAAGACGTAGTCGCGGAACAGTTTGAGGTAGTAGCGCTCGCCCGTATCGGACCAGGCGTTGGCGGTGGGGGCGGCGTTGGGAACGGAGGCGTCGAGCTCGGGCCGCTCGTTGATGAAGTTGAGTTTTACGAGGAGCCGCACCAGGCGCGAGGACTCGAGCTCGCGTGCTAGCGTGCTTAGGAGCGTGTCCTCGACGTGGAGGGTGTTGTCAAGTACGGTGGCCAACTGGTCCGTTATGCCCACTAAAAAGGCATCAATGTCCTTGGGAATAGGGGCGGATGTGGTAGGAGAGGTGGGGCTTCCGGGGGTACTGGGAGGGGGTGCTAAAAGCCAGTGAATGCAGTCTTTCAGGCGTGCTGTATAGCTGCGTGCTATATGGTCGAGAGATTTCTGCATGTTAAGATGTGCATTAGGGTTATTGTTAGCGATGCATAGAATCAAGCGGCCGAGCTGCGTTAGATCGTCTGATTGCAGTTCGGTGACGGGGCGGGCCGCATCGTAGTGGACGACATCGAGGACGGCGCACGCGTTGAGACGGATGCGGTTTTTGGAGGTGATGAGTACCTTAGAGGGCGTAATGAGGCGGGCAGCGAGGCCTATGCTGTGGATAGTTTTGAGGGCAGATGCAATTTGCACAATATAACCCCAGAGAACCTGCTCAGGAATGTGCAAGGAAGCGGCCTGCCGACTTCCGTGGAATCTTGTAATGGGTGCAGCCTTAAAGTGCTCCTCTGCTAGAGACTTTGAGCAGGGATGATAATCTGTTACAATAATGAGTGAACTGTCTCCAAATGCCCGGGTGGTGAAAGCATCGTGGATGGTGACTACGCTGCCATTGTAGACGCGTTTCCAATGCTGTACCGTGCGGATTGCGCTCTCGTTAGTAAGGCGAAAGCCCTCGAGCCTTCGAAGTGCGTAGGTATGGCCGTCTTTGCTTGATACAGCTTTGTACACCCAGCTCTGGTATCCAAACAGCGACATATTCTTTTGTTGAGTAGTATCTAGACAAACAAGGGAATGATATTGTTCGAGAGGTGGTAATGATGAATTGGGTAGGATTTGTCGCGTTACCTCGGACTTTCTCTGGAGATCCTCCCTTAATGACTCAGGTATGAAAAAGTCATGTGCGGTGCGCTGATATGCTAATAGGTTGGATGGTTGAGGTCCTATCGGCCAGTAAAGATGATATGATGGGGAAGTTTGGAATGTATTTGCATTTTGATAGAATGCTGCTCCAGTCAGGGCTGCTGTGGGATCCTGAACGTACGGGTTGAGAGTAGCGGCTGTATGGCTAGAGCCAGGAAGTGCTTGAATTGCTCCAGATGTGTTGAACGGATCATAGTTGAGTACTGGTGCCGAAGCGCTTGTATCGACCTATATGATATCAGATATTACTTTCGAGATCGCTCTCTAACCTATTAAATAGAAGGGGAGTAAAAAAGAATTGAAAGAAGGAAGCTATAATGACGCCCGTCCAACACTATGGTGTTATGATATTGTAGGTTCCCAAAAATTGAAGTGATTATGGATAGAGAATTTTATCACTAAATAACAAAAATCCCGATGCTTTGAACATACCATCTGGCTATCGAAGCTCTGCGGTACAAATTCTGGAAAGTCCTGAGGAGCCCATTCTACGGACGGTTCCTTGGTGTGTATTGGTGGTGTATTGGTATCTTTTTCGTATATTAGCCCCACCAACAAGCTTTACGAAACGAAAGCGATCCACACCTGCGTGTGCTTGTAGGCACAAAGAAAATTCATGGTAACATAAGAAAAAGGGGCCCTACTTGATCGCTGGGACTTTGGTGTGAAGACTGCAGCATTTGCGGCCTTCGGAGATATTGCCGCGCTCCTTGGCGCGGGGGTCAAAGCTCCATTCGTGGCTGGCTGAAGAGGCGTAAACGAAGGCGAATCCACATTGAATCGTTTCTTAATATTTTCATTTTGCATCTGAGGATTATTTAGTCTTGCTGGATCATGGACATACGGGCATGCTGTGTTGATACTAAAATTAGCATTTAAACGCCATCTTCCATAGAAGATTAGCTCACTGTTCTCATAACGGCAGTGGCCGTATATCGTTACATTACGGCAAAATGTGTTCTTTGCTTCTACACGGCAGTGATTAGATGAGAAGATCCCAGTGTCCACATTTTGATCCGTTGGATCAGATGCTGCATACCACGACCTTTCGGTCGGGGAGATGATACTCCCCGACGCGAGTCACCAGAAGAGTTTCCGTATGTTGTTGCCATTAATTGCTTACGGAAGGCCGATAGACCAGAAGTGATCGGATTAGCTGGTATAATGTCTGGCGAATTTGGTATAGGTGAGGGGAAAACGTCATCTAAGGGTCTCCCGCCCCATGTGCGGAGACCTTTGAGAGCCTCTGCTGACTTATCGGGAGGGTATACAGGTATATTAAGTTTATGTGTGTTGATGGTGGGGCCAAACTGTTCCAAAAGGTCGCCAGAAAGTACTATCTGTTCTGGATGGAGATCGTGGGAGAAATCGTTTAGAAGGGTCGTATGGCTAGTTAGGTTGCTCTCGAGGCATTGGTTGAATCTGTATGCTTCGATTTCTGAGGCGAATGAATTCGTGAAGAGGGATTGGATTTCTTTAAGCCTTGGAGAGTCCTGTGGACTGTCTCACTACTCACTGGTGGGCTCCCAGGAAGTTTTGCTGATTTACTAGGCACTGCGCATCGATTAGCCTTTGATAAGAGTATCGTCTCCATCTTTTGCTTCTCTTTGATAGCCACGGCGGATATCAATCGCAAGAGATGAGATGGACAATACCTTTACGGCGAGAAGACCACGAACCACCACGCGGCAAAGCCTACTTCCAATGATAGCAGCTGCCGCCTCTCCATCAGAAGTAACAGTTCGAAAGACAAGAGCGAGCGCAAGAGGGAAAGAGCTATACGGCGGGAAGGTGGCGGGCAGTCTAGAGCAGTTATCAACAAGGCGCATTGTTCGTCTCTTCCTCCGTTCACCGGGGCTGACCGTTCTGCCACCGCTTTCGGACCTGACTGGTCGGCTAACTCCGCCCTGTCAGCCTTGGGCCAGACAGCTTCAATTCGTACCCAGGCATCTCCATGGTCTCCATAACTTCCTCTCTTCACTTCTCTCCACAGCCTTGTATTCTCTCCTTCAACACTCCCATTTTTTATCGTAATCACCCGCCACGTACTGCCACGTTTTAAAATATGGCTAACTCGGGCGTTGATATCGCCCAGCTCACCTCAGATCAGCAGTTCGCACTTCAACAATTTACTGCCGTCACTAACCAAGAACTAGAGGCTGCTGTGCCGCTTCTTCAGCGTTGCCAGTGGAATGTGCAGGTAAGCGCTAGACCGTTTGAAAGCTTCTGCATAGCCCTCATGGTATTTATAGATTGCTATAGCAAGATTTTTCGATGGCGAACCCGCAGACCCCGTCGTCGAAGCAAGCTCTAGCATACCACCTCCACAAGATCCTCGCCACCAAGAGACTCTCCTTAATGGATCTTCGACATCCCACCGATCACCAAGCTCGAGTGATAGACACTTTGAACCTGCCCCACGAATAGTTCCTCAACCGGAAAGTCAGGTCACGAGCCAGACACCATTACTTTTAGCAATAATATTTACGCCATTCAGTCTTGCATATTCGCTACTATCGAGATATTTCCGCTTCTTTGGGTACATTTTCCCGTTTCTTCCGCGCTTTTGGACACGGATAACAGCAGGAAACCCATCACAAGCACAAAGGAGGAACACAAGCGGGCGGCGACCACTGAATCCAAGAGATACTGCTGCTCGCTTTATTCGCGAGTTTGAAGAGGAGTATGGCAGCCACGAGCTTCCATTTTTTGAGAACGGATACGCACAGGCGTTCGACCTGGCGAAGAAGGATTTAAAATTCCTCTTGATCGTGCTGGTTTCTCCAGAGCATGACGACACATCTTCCTTCATTCGAGATACTCTCCTCTCTCCGGAAGTGGTAAACTTCATCAAGAATCCAGAAAACAATATTATTCTCTGGGCCGGAAATGTTCAAGACTCCGAGGCTTATCAGGTTTCAGCTGCCCTGAACTGCACAAAGTTTCCATTTGCGAGCCTTATTGTGCACACGCCTCAAGTGTCATCCACATCGATGGGAATTGTAACCCGGATAGCTGGACCGACACCACCGGGCCAATTTGTTTCAAGGCTACAGAGCGGAATCCAACAGGTTCTAGAGCCTCTAAATAGGATCCGGGCGCAAAGAGCGGAACTTCAAGCGTCCAGGAATTTACGAGAAGCACAAAATAGCGCCTATGAGCGATCTTTGGCCCAAGACAGGGAAAGAGCAAGGCAAAAGCGCGAGGCTGAAGAACGGAAAGTGCGAGAAGAGAAAGAAGCCCTGGAGAGAGAAGAGGCGTTGCAAAGAGAGGCACAGAATTTAGACCAGTGGCGGAGGTGGAGAGCAGGTTCTATTGCCGAGGAACCCGGGCCGGGCATTAAAGATGTGGTGCGCATTAGTCTGCGGATGCCCTCTGGAGAACGTGTCGTGCGCAAATTTCCCTCTGATGCCCCAATCGAGGAACTCTATGCATTCGTTGAATGCTACGACATCCTCCAGGCTGAAGAGCCTATCTCCGAGAAAGTACTAAAGCCAGAAGGCTTCCACCATGAGTACAAATTCCGTTTGGTTTCACCGATGCCTCGTGAAGCATACGAGCTAGATGCAGGTGGAACTATCAAAGGCCGTATTGGGCGCAGCGGTAATCTGATTGTGGAGAGAACTGAGGAAGAGGAGGATGAGGATGAAGATGTGGATATAGAATAGATCTGACTACAAATCCTGGACAGCATCGGGCGGCGTTTTATAAGAGTGGTCTTCAGCGAGAGGCATTGGCTATCGTGTCCGGATTTCATGGTGATGATGCAGGATGGTTGGGGCGGCGAAAATGTAGGTAAACTGGTGGTCGGCAGTGTTTTCAGAGGGTGTGGGCAACACGTGTAGAATGTCAGGATAATAGGGACCTTTCACACGAGAATATAACTCAATACTGACGCTATTTTGGCGTGCATAGCCACAGCTTAGGTCTAATTAAGGAGTCAGCTTCGAGGATCGTCAACTTCAATATAATATGGGGTTTGACGGCCGCTTCTAGTTTGATCTTGATCTAAGCACGATATTTTAACTACGTTCACCCTTTTATAGTGCGATATCTCATAGTAGTATATTACCTTTAATGGCTTTTTTATTTTTTAGACTATGGCTGTTAAGGGATAAGTTCTACCGGTGGCATTTTACTCATTCGCGATCAAAAGCTATATTTTACCTCGCCCTCTCTAACGTAGGTGATGGGGTTATGAAGGTGACCCTGGTTATGAAGATTTGCAGGTGTCGCAAACAAATTTTGTCTATGCGCTTGATTTGGATCAAACACAGACAAAATTTGTTTGCGAAACCTGCAAACCTTCATAACCCAACTTGCTGTTGAGAAAGGTCGTTTGGTAAGCGAACCAACCAGATGATCTAGATTTGACGTAGTCTTGGCAAAATAAAGCTGTAGATTTGATTAATCAATTATAACGCAATATCGCGATAATAAAGCTCGAACTTGATATATATTATATTAATCGTCAGACAAGATCTTTATCATTAGAAGAATACTTACGACTCATTGTGGTAGTTTAATTGAGGTAGAAAGCTATCTAGATACTATGGTTGAGCCGATTTTTGATGTTTTGGTGTTCGCGCTCGGGCCATATTTCCTAAACGACCTCAATAGCGATAGGAACAAGCCTCTTAACCGGATATCTCAACCGGATAAACCAGATAAGCTAAACTAAATACACGTTTATATTTAGCGCTTACAAGAGCTATAGCTAATATATTAAGGGCGAATCAAGAGAGGTTAGGTTGTGAGAGGTAGAGGCTATTTTAATAAGCTAAAGGATCGTCGATTTGTTCGGGGTCGCTTCTGATACCCCTAAGCACGGTAAAATTCGTCCTCGCGTTATCGATAAGGATTTGGCCAATAGGATCAATAGGATTTAAGGGCGTGCTCAGAAATGAGGTTAATTTTAGTGTTCCCGCACGGACCACTTACGTTGAAGACGCTACCGTGCTAAGGGATAGCTTTGGTAGGCGATGAGGGCAGTAATAAGGGCGACGCGATCAGAATCAACAACCCGGACTTAATCTTTATTAGGCATGTTTCTCAAATTTCCCTACACTAGTTGGAGCTAATTTAGGAGGCCTGCAGGGAGTTCGAATACGGCTTAGAGGATGTTGATTTGGGCGAGAGGCTCTGCAAGGGAGCGGTACTTAGCTTCCTGCACAAGCTGGCGCCGAGCCTTGTATTTTTTGAGGTTTCAAAATCGTATAATAAGCCTATCTTATGTCGAGCTTCTTGTGGTAACAAAACGATGATCGTGACGTCACGCGGTTTGGTTCTTAGTTGAGCCTCCTGTCGATCAAATCATGGCTCGATCGATCGCGACGATCACTAAGTAACTTTACCTAATATAGGTGTGTAAGCGAAGTAACGTAGGCTTAAAATACTGCCCTATTTTACGAAGTATTTTAAGCCTGCGTTATGCATGTGTAGGGGTTCCTTGTAGAGAGGCTTTTTATGAACGATTTTATGCGGATCTACAAGTCAGGGTGTATGCGACAGCGTCGAGCCACTTGGTGTTGATCAAGGCTCAATCGACGGCTTCAACTTCTGGATTAAGCGACTTTACGAAGTTTACAAGGATTGCGAAATCCGCCTATTGGATCAACGACCTCGGCTTAATCAACTACATCAGATCAAATTAGTCGCTACACGATAGATTAAGCCTTAATCGACGACTTACGATTGTATAACGATTGGCTTAGATTGCTCGGGTGACGTTTGCCTACCCTAAAGTCTTACCACCTATATGTAGATCTAGATCTATTAGATATCCAAACCAATCCAGAAATAAATCCAGTCCATTGACAACACTGGCGAAAGGCTAACGACGAGGTTAACGACGACGGTCGTGATCGGCGCTCGGTCGACAATATGAAGTTTTATAGTAAGTTAGCATAAACTACGAAGAATGGAAGAGGTATCCACTCCGACCTCGAAGTACTCGGACTCTAGAACGTTGTTGATGGCACTCTAGCTGAATCGGCCTTGCCCTCCACCCTAGCGTTAAAAGACGAGATAAGTGCACCCGTTGGTTATATTAACAGAGGTTCCTACGCTTGCTGCACCATCATTGCTTCTCGACGACCAACCCTGCAACAATGTTATTTGCAAGCATCCATCAGAAGGCTTTCATTTGTCTACCAAAGGCGTCTGGGACGAACTGAAGAGTAAGTACCAGAACAAAGAGGTGTCGCGCTCTCTCGCCTGACAAAATTGCTCTCGATGCGCTGCGGCGGCTAACAGCCGCTGGAACTGCACGTTAAGAAGCTTGAACGGGATATGAAGCGACTGAATTACCTTGTAGAAACAGACGGACCGGACCCGATATCGGATTGGCTGCTGATCACCATGTTTCTGTAAATTATCGACGGCGTGGACAAGAATATACTGAAGATCATTATGGCAATACTGGTGAAGGGATATATTGGTAAACTAGGGAGGACGAGGTTTGCTGATATTGCTAATAATTTAAAGGACAGCGAGCATTGGAGGGTGTGGTTGCAGTGGATGCGAAACTGTGAGCCCGATGTGCACTGCAACGGCGGGCTAGCTTTGATCTGAGAGGTCGCTACGAGCCTTCAGTCTAAATTCTCTTTAGTAAAAGTTTCTGAAAAGCTTCTAAGAGCTCTAGGAGAAAAGTAATGCTTTCGGTCACCTTTTGGAGATACTGCTGGTTTCTTTGTGGGGATGCCGGTGGCAAAGGGAATAAGGCTGGCAGTCTCCAATGTAACCGACTACCTAGACTGTGCTGAGACACAAGACTGCAGCCTGGAAGGCTCCAAGACAGCGTCAGCACTACCCTTGTATGTCTCGTATATGTCTCTATTGCCTGCACCAATCGCCACCCATTTTATGTATATAGTACACCTGATTTCCATAGATTTACAATCAAGTCGCTCATGCAATTCATCGCACTGCAAAGCTTACATCCAATACCACGACCTAAATGCTTACTGTTTCGGGTGCAAGGCTTGAGGCCTCTTCTGACTTTGTCACTATGTTTAGTTTGCCAGACTTCCAAATTCTCGATCAATCTCTTGTTATTTGCCGGTTTAGTGCTCACTCCTCATCTAACCATTGTTTGATTGCAAGCGAACTGGAGAGGATCGGTTTGTGACGCGTCGTAAGCAGCCCCTAGCATTGCATGTTAGCCTTAACGACGTTCCTAAGAGGCAGTGAGAAATAAGAAATATTAAAAACTTTCACGGAAGATGCTTCCGCTAGATATGAGTGATGAGATCTATTTCAGGAAGATTTACAAAGCGTGCGGTCGAAATTTACTTGGATACCTGCTCCTATGGCCTTTTCCTAGTCACTTGGAAGCCTTTGCAGCCCTGACCCGGAAGTCACCGCGTTAGGGCCTCCTTTATTGCCTAGTTCAACACCCCCGCCCCTCCCGATGGGCCTGAGGGATACAGCCCCTTTGGTCCTACTTCGTTACGACAGAGCTGCAATTGCAGGAGCTGCCTACACAATGCGCATTAATCTATATCAGAGCTTGGAGCCGATGGCAAGCATTACAAGCCATCCCGAGACCTCCGATAAAGGATCGCAAAATCCCTGACTACGTGTCGTAGTGCGCTGTGCCGCGAGACAGTTCCTCACGATGTCTTTGAATGGGGTACTATTCAGAGAAAACTTAGTAATCGTTGATCTTAAAAAAGCCATAAACCTAAAGACACAAGTCTGGTGCACTGAACACGCCACATCGCGAATGGAATGTGAGGTTGACAAATTTGAAATGACGTAACACACCAGTATTTTGCCGTTTAGGGTAACTGGATAACCCTGGACGGATACCTATCTCGGAAGACAATAATAAAAAGAAAAGGATAAATAAGACGCGAACGAAATAGAAAGGTCGCTGCTTCAGGAAGCGGGAAGGGTCGCGCAAACGAGACTGCGATCAACACGTGAAGGCTGCGCGGGATTAAGCAGGCTGCGTGGGCGCAATTTCCGAAGTGTTCAGCCACGGATTTGTCAAGGCTGTGGCTTGAGCATCTATATTTACAGTGCTGACGTCGTATATAAGCATATTCTTAGTTTCGTTTTGTCATCCTGTAAGATGAGTGCAATTTGTCGCATTTGTCGCATTGCCACGAGGCTGGTCGGCCGGGCTGCACTTGCGGTGTGGGCGATTTACTAAAGTGGAATAGAGGCACCTGGGTGTATGCATGTCGAGTTAGCGCACCTGTCGCTTGGATCCTGGCGGGGCTGTTGCTGCCAGCGCACACCGTGACAATGTGGTTTCAAGAGGCCTGATTTTGCGGATTCTACGGATTCCATGTCTTCCGCGATTGTTCTAATTCGGGGATTCAAGATGATTTGTATAATTACAAATTCCATGGTCATCCTGATATGGCCGTCCGGACTGAGCGGCATTGCGGTGAGATGGCGCTGCGATATTGGGTGCGTCTTCAGGTGCGCTGAGGGTTTTGCGTTCTCCGCATCCTCAGCTGTCGGACTGAGATGAGAAGCTTCAGATGCAGTTCGCTTCGCTAAAGGCCTAGACTGTGTCTTCATGAATAAGCTTGCACTCGTCAGGCCAAGCTTTGGGCGAAAGGAACAAGAACGACGATCGGAGCCAGCTTACAAACCTACGGCCAACCAGGATGTTTTTAGAAAGCAAGTTCCTCAAGGATTCCTTCTCTTTCTGGGGGAGCTGACCTCAGCCCCAAAACTAGCGCTTATCACGCACCACTCTTTCTATTCCTCTTTCTAGGAGCACCAGCCAAAAACACGCACGGCGTCAGCCACTACTTTCGCTTATTCGGCCCACCCCACCGCACAGCGCCTCTGGCGTTGGCTCCATTCCCTTTTCCCACAGTGTGCTGCGCCTTAGCGGCCAACATGCCGCTGCGCCTGCTGAGAAGGATGCAATCCCGAGCTGGGCCGATGCGTTGCTCTGCGATGCATCTGATCCCGCCTTGCATATAAAGTCGTAGCTTACGCTCTCCACAGTCACTATCTTGCAGCATCACATCTCAGTTTATCATCTTTCCTATCGTCATTCCTATTCAGTAATATTTCCAGCCATCCTTCCACTTTTCAGCAATTCACTCTCACTACACAACAACGTAATTGAAAATGCGCTCCATAATCTCTCTCGCCGCCGTTACTGGCCTGTCTCTCACTTCTGCTATCGTTTCGGCTGCTCCGGCAGCTAAAAGGGATTACGGCAACGTCTTTCCGCTTACGGACGGTTTCCCAAATCCTAGTGCGGATCAGCTCAAAGATATCGAAAATAGGGCTTTTGGCACTCTGTCAAATGCTCCCCCTCCAGGCACAATCAGCACCGATGGTCTTACCAACTTGAAGCTTATCGCTCTAAACGAGATTTTCGAGGTCGCGTTTTTTACCGAGCTTGTCGCTAATCTCACCAACAAGGTCAGTGGCTATGACCTTGGTTATGGTCACGACTTTGTTCTAGAAACTTTGGAGGCTGTGGTCGCAGTAAGTCCACAAAGCAACCCCCGAAAATATTGTTTTACTAATATCCAAATAGCAAGAGGAGCTCCACGCCCTCAACGCAAATGGTGCCCTTAAGCACTTCAACGCTGCTCCAATTCTACCATGCAAATACAACTTCCCTGTCACCAAGTTCCAGGATGCTATTGCTCTCGCTGCAACCTTCACCGATGTCGTTCTTGGTACGCTCCAGGATGTTACCCAAATCTTCGCAAAGAACGGCGATGATGGCCTCGCCCGCGGCGTTGCCTCAGTAATTGGACAAGAGGGTGAACAAGAAGGCTTCTACCACGTTCTCCAGAACAAGCGCCCCAACACGCTGCCCTTCCTGACCACTAGCGTGCGCGACTTCGCCTTCACCGCTATCCAAAGCTTCGTGATTCCCGGCTCCTGCCCCAACATCAACACCATCCCTCTCAAGACCTTCCAACCCCTCAACGTGCTCGGCACACCCAGCGCTGCTTCCACAAGCATCCAATTCAGCTTCTCCGCCTCGCACGCCGGCACCTCTGACTGGACCAAGCTCTCCCTTGTCTACATCAACCAGCAGAACTTGCCCGTCGTTGAGGCGCTCCAGAGCGTTAGCGTTAGCGGTGATGTCGTCACCTTCACCGCCAACTTCCCCTTCGCACAGTTCGAGATGAACGGCCTTACCATTGCTGCTGTTACTAACGGCGCCGGCCCGTTCGCGACTGCTGATGCTGTCGCCCAGGCGTCCATCTTCGGCCCTGGTCTTATCGAGATATAAAGGATGACTTAACGGTATGGCTGATGTGGGAGATTTTATTTACATTCGTTTTTTTAGCATAGCGACGGAGTTTTTGCGTTTCTTTGATATATACTTGATATTGTGTAAACTGTTTAGTGTAATTTCTGAGTGATGTTTTATTTAAATGTTTCATTTCAAGTCCATCCTTGGCTTTTCTTCTTATATTGAACTACCATGTTTGATAACGTTTTGGTACATTCATTTCTGCCATCCTAACCAATTTATACCTTTCAGGGTTTAGCGTGGCTGACAAGCTACCTTGCACGGGCATGTCCTAAATAGATTCAGACGGTGTTGTGAAACACGAACTTAAACTGCACCTGACATACTCCTGTCCGATAACTATCACCAAATCCCATGTTCTAGATGAGCATCCTCTCAAACTGATTGCCAAAATATGCTTGCTGTATTCCTTCATCTTACGTGTGCAACTGAACTGCCCTCTGGCATCCTTCCGGAAGTCCGTTCTCATCCGCGTCTGCTGAATAAAGGTACAAAATAGGTATGTGTAGTTTGTGATTTGCTCGCAAATAGCTGATCATGATCGCAGAGCTATATGTGGATATTATGGGATTCAGGAGCCATACCCGTTGATTAAAGTAATAAAGATTTTACGTATTCTAATGAACATGATCAACATCCATTTTCAATGGGACGTAAGAATACAATTTGCGTTCTGGTCCTGTATATGGGTAGACAGTTCAATAATTTTTTGACGAAAAGTTGAGTATATTATGAAATCTCCCTATGACATTTAGACTAGCATGAGGCGGATCAGTCAATGGAGAAGGCGTTTACTTTGTAAGAGCTCTCTCAAGCAGCCTCGAAGAATATTATGAGACCATGACTGACGGTATATTATACTTCATCCTTCCTGTACTTTAGTACAGGCTCTGTGCGGGGCTTCACTACCCAGCGGCCTAACCCTTGGGGTAGCTGTTATATCCATGCATCATTCACACTTGTCCTACCACAGCTCCAATGCCACGAAGCTGATTTTGAAAACTTTGAAGGACTTGTACAACGTTAGTGAAGGCTATCAGGCTCCACCACTGAATTTTTCAACCGGTAGCTCCATTTATCCATTAGCATTCTCAACTTTTCGGACATGGAATCTCTCGCAGTGCGCATGAAGACCGGGTTACCTTTGCTTATTTCGAAATACTTAGGGGGTTTTGAGAGCTTCTATGAAGCATCGGACAGTTAAGACGTAGTAAGGCTCCTCTCCTGATAGCAGTGATCTTCTTGGACTGGACTGGAGTGGATCCGAGCTCAAATCCACTCCATCCAGCTAGTAAATTGTTTGACTCCAGGAGCTCCACAGAGCTCCAATGTATTTATATACTATATTTAGAAAAGCTTGGCATTATTATAGTGTTGTAAAAGGAAGTATAGATGTAGAACAACTCGCCAAAAGCTACCTATATTACGTCTTCCCAATAACCTTAGTCTTGTAGTTAATCTTAATAGCCACATATTTCTTATTTAGCTCCTCTTCCTCCTTATTAATTATATGATCTTCTACCTAAGTAGAGGCCTCCACGGCAACTGCGGTAGCAAGTCAAGCCTTAGTAGCTTCCTTAAGCGACATCCTTTTACAGTCCTCTCCTACCATCTTATCTACTTCCTTATTATTAAATGTGCCTTTTTATGGTGGCCCGTATAAGTGCCAAAGAACCTTATTTGCCTTAATAATATCTATTTATAATTAGGAACGTCGGTCCTTAAGAAGAACTTTATAGCTGCTAAAGAGCTGCTTATATTTGTTGCTTATAGGAGGCACGGCTAAGATATTAAGCGCAAATTAAGCAAGATCTGGTTGGCTCTTATAGCAATCCTACCAGTATTATAAGGTGTTAAAGTATTAATTCTCAGTAAGAAGTACGCGGTTAGTAGCAAGATATTCCTTAAAGCGATTAATTAGTAGCGGGTTATTACATTCTTAATAAGTCGTTTTAAGGCGTTTATAAGCTCGGGCGGAGGTATATATCTTCTCTCTTATAGCTAATAGTTGTAAAGCTACTAGTGTAGATAAGGGTAAAGGTTGGCAAAAGCTTTTGCCTTTATATTTAAGCTAGAGCTCTCTTACTACCTTCTCTGCTTTTAAGATCTAAGCCGCCTTCTCTTTATACTGCCCCTATTAGTTATAAAACCACTATATCCTAAGAGTTGGATTAAGAATAATTGCTGCATAGTAAGCTGCTATATTATTAGCCTTAATATAATACTTCTCGCACTTCTACTAGGTAGTCTCTGCGCAGGCGGCCAAGTAGTAATAACCTTATACTTTAGCCTTCTTTTTTAATTGCTTTAAGAGCTTAATAAATTTATACTTTATACTTTTAAGCTTAAGCAAAAGCTAGTCTAGGGTTTGGAAATAGTTAGTAAGGTTAGTATACTTGCCTTCTACTATAATAGTAGCCTTATAAAACGTTTCTAGGTAATTATATAGGTGTTTAAGTTGTTTCTAATAATGCTCTTATAGTAGATCTTTCTTAAAAAGCTGCTTTATACTTGCCGCTAGATAGTAGTTACTATAAAACTTTGTAATACATTCCTTATAGTTTAGAAAGCATAATATAGCTAAGAATAATAAGTTCTAACGCGTCTGGTTATTTTAAATAAGCTAGCTAATAGTTAGTATAGATATATAAAAGAGTTAAATTTTTTAATAGAGTAGATTTAGCTAATTTAGTTAATTTTCCTCTAAAAGAAATAAAATACAGTACCAAGCTGCGTAAAAATTACCAAAACTTAATACTAAAGCTCTATATAAGATCTTATTACTTACCTCTAAGCCATTAAATTCTGCTAATAGGCTTCTAATTTTAATTATCTAAAAGAAACTATAACGCTAAGGAGTTATATAAATGTATTATATAAGGTTATAAAGCAATTTAACAGCTCCGCGCTTTCTCTATAACTCCTTAATCTTCTTAAGGTCTATTTTATAATAAGCCGTTGCTAGTTCCTTATAAACTCCCTTTATATTACTTCTAATTATAAAGGCCTAGGCGTAAAGGTTTGTAATATAGCTAAAGTAACTTAATTAATGTCCTTTGCAAATCTTTATTAATATATTTAGATATAGTGTATAAAGAATTGCGTTAATACATATATTGTTTAACTCTGTATTATTAGCTATAAAATACCCAATATTGCCTATAATCCTATAGTTACGAAATAGATCTATAAGGACGCCCGCTATATTCTTACTAGTATACTTACTAATAATTTTATAAAGCCCAAGAACTATATAGCGATACTTGCCGTCTTTGCTGATAAAATAGCCTATAACATCAATAATTGCGTACATGTTTAGTGACATCTATAAGTTAAAGGAAATCAATATTATGCTTTAGGCGCTCTTAAGCTCTTTCCTTAATAACTCCTTCCATTACTTAAATAATTATATAACCCACCTATAAATTATCTTTCCTACCTATAGAAGAAACCTTTAGAGCCTAGGGTAGAGAAAGAATAATAGCTATTAGAAGTAGGCGTTTTTAAATTAGAAGAAGGCAATATGGTAGTAAATAATCTATTAAATTAGGAGAGCTTTAAAGCTATTAAAGTTGTAATTTATATCAAGCAATCTAGCCTTTAGATATTCCTTAATTATTGGCTGATTTAAATCTACTAGTTTTATAGAGAGAAGCTCGCCCGTTGCCTTATCTAAGTAGTAATCTTATATAAGGTGATCTATAGTATTTATTCTTCCTAACAACACCACGCAGAGCTCTTGCTTATGCTTCAATTGCTTATAGATATAGTAGTAGTAGAATATTTGGCAATCTATAGAGGATTTTAGCTAGATATCCTTACCCCACTTCCAAATTAGTAAGAATTGTTGCTTAATATTCTTTAGGATTTTAGTAAGAGCTTTACACCAAATATATTGCTTTTCATAGAGCTTAAACTCCTTAATCGTTTTTAACTTATTGGCTTTTAGGTTAAGGCTCTTAGGCGTAAGAATAACGTTATTAGATATAGAAGGCAATTTAGTTAATAAATATCGCTCTATAGCGGTAAGGGAAAAGATAAGGATAGATTAATTAAAGCGACGACAACGATAGGGGCAGGAGGAAACAGTTGTATACACCAGAGTTTTTAGATTGTATAGTTCGTACACCCAATTCTAAAATTAAAGCTCGTCCTTACTCGCTAATTGGCTCACCCTTACATTATACCTGCCCAAATTGGGTTAGAGAATTAGAGCTCTAAGAGCTCTACGGCTTCAAATCCACTCCATCCAACCAATCAAATCGACAGGATCCAGTCTAGTCAAACTACGGCTCCACCATGGAGCTCCTGAATTAACCCAGTCCAAGAAGATCACTGTCTGATAGAGATCGACGTGTAGTGCAGCAGTCTAATCAGTGTACTGTGAGGGCCCTTACCATTACCCAGGAGGTGATTCAGCCGTTAGGAGACTCACAATCACCACTTCCCTTTTTTTTCCTAGCGTTTTACAATGGGGTCTGGCCGTCCGAACCCGTGAGGCTTGGGTTGGCCCCTCTCTCAAGCAGAAACTCCACAACTGCCTTATTACTGCTTTGCACAGCGTACCGGAGCGGTATTCAGCCAGAAAGTCTTTAAAGTCCACCTCGACCCCTTTATCAAAGAATAGCTGTAAAACACCCTGGCGTCCCTTTTGTAACCAGTCCTATAACTAGGCTAGGTATTGGTCCAGTGACTTTGTTAAGTAACAACCGCACAATTGCTGTATGCCCTTCGCTGGCAGCAAATGGTAATGCTCGTGTTTTTTCCAGCTCGCTACTCTTTTGCAGTATCAGCCGTACAGATTCCTCATGGCCATTTGTTGCGGCATTAGACAAGGTAGACGAGATGTGTCGACATGAATCGGAGTTCCTTACTACCATCTTACAACTGTCTTCAAGACTAGAACCCTATGTCTCACTACCCCGCTACTTACCTCGTATGTCTCATCGAATGTCTTATTAAATGTCTAAATACCTATTTCCATTACTGAATGACGACTACGTCGTCATTCTATTTATTACCTATTTTATATATATAGAGAGCTTCTAGAGCTCTCTTTAATAAATAGAGTTCTTATACCTAATTATCCGTTTAACAGTTATAAGCCCAGGCTATTTACTGCATTATCTTTAATTCTAAAGCCTTTATTCCGATTAATTATTATCTAATTAATTATTATCTTAACTATAGACAACCATAATAATAAACTTTTAATAAGAAACCAAACTAGTTATTATATTATCTGTTATCCTAGTAAGCCTAAATAATTAGGACAAATAAATTAAGGTTATTAAGTTAAAAGCAAATAATAATTGTCTCTGGGAGTATATTAACCTATTAATGTCTAAGACTAAACTGCCAAAGCTTAAAGAACCTATTTAAGCCTTACTTAAGGATACCAATAGCTATGGGAAGATAAAGCTCGCAGAGCTAGATAAGAAGGAGAAGGAGAAGCTCTATACGCTTAAAGCTAACTATAAGGACAATATAAAGCTATACAGAAAATAGCTGTTAGCCCTTAATATATTACGCAGCCATATCTAAGGCTGCGTTCGGTTGCAAAACTTCAGATCAGATCAGAACTGAAAGTCCGGCAGAAAAGGACGCGTTCCTTCCTTATTTAGTACGCGTTTGTGGCTTTATAAAAGCACGGGCATGTGCAAGCTGGAGGCTTCAGATTGCAACTGGATGGGGTCTGGAACTCAGACCTCTAGATTAAACTGACGCCAAGACCTTCGGTTCAGAAGCCGTATATAGTAAAGTTGCCAACTTTTTAGTAACTTTTAGCGTGTTTTTTGGGCGGTCAGAGGAACATTAAAAATTTGTGGCTAAAGTTAAGTTGAACTGGAATTCAACCGAACAGTCGCCTTAGAATCAGATTGGAGCTCCAGATCAACTCTAATCTAAAGCCCTCATTCTGATCTGAACTTGCAACCGAACGCACCCTAAAGCTTAATCTTACGTACCTACCTTATCTATATATTTAAATGCGTTACTACCTATAATATCTTAGTATTACTAAAGCAGAGAATTGCTTTAACTAACAACGCTAGAAAGCTTTAAGTAGCCACCTAGTATATAAAGCTTAAGAGAGCGCCTTAGAACCAGAACTTTAAGGTCTAGTTAGGGGAGTAGGAGAAGGTGTATATTAAATATAAGGAGCTAGATCTGCCTAAGGTAAATAGTAACTAATTAGTAAGAGACTTTATATATATAGTTGATTTAATTACACTAAGCTAGTCTAAATATTAGAAGAACTAGCTTAAAAGGCTTAAGTAGAAGAAGAAGACCCTTTCTAGCTTCTTTAAACTGGTTAAAATATACTAAAATTACTATTATATAGAACTTGCCCAGATAGGCAAGAGTCTATAAGGATCCTTCGCAGTTATATTAAAGGATAAGTTAAGTAAGTCACCTAAATTAAAGCCTAAATTGTTAGCAGATAAGTAAAAGGAAAGGTAACTGCCGCTAGAGTGCCTATATAGAAAGCGTTATTACTTTAATAAATACTGGTATATTATAGAGTTAATTCCTTGCCTATTATAGTTTAAACCAAGTAATAAAATTTAGAAGGTAGATAAAAAGATTATTAATATAATGCCTAAAATTAAGGCTTACATTAAGTAAATTAAAAAGAAGAATTATGTTAATAAATAGCTAAAGAATAGCAATAAGTAGAGCTCTTAAGATTCTAAAGGAGCCTTTATAGTTTATTAAAAAGGTACCTATTAGGAATAAGGCACGTGGTTATTACGTGTCGCCACGGCACTAGCGTGGTGAGGAACCTTAAGTTCCTTACCCTTCCTTATTTAAAGAAAGATAAGTATATTAACTAACATCACTGTAACCTACTTAAGTAGTCGTTATTAGTGAGTCACCCTATGTAACCAATACTAATCAGTGGTTAAATACACAGTTAACTATAGAGCAGCTTGTTACGGACGCTTTAAGTACAATGTTACGACTACTTAGAGAAGAGTCGGCGGAAGCTAGTTGGTTAATATAGGCACAGTCCAGGATAGATCTGGTGGAACTATATGACAAGGAATAGTAACTGAGGTCACGTGGTGTTAAACGCGTTAGCTATATTAAACGAGAGGGACGTTATATTTAATATAGATAACACATACCTTATATACAAGAGAGGATTTCTTAGGAGTACGGTTGTGTATTTAAAGGACCTTAGTCCCTACTGTAGATAGTTCTCTCCTTATAGTAAATCTTAGAATACAATTAGAGTTAATCTGTTAGGCAACTACTCCACTAGTTATTATTACATTGTTGTTTTATTATACCTATATACCCAGCCTAATAACAGAACCTACTGTAGTCTAAGCTATAAGGTTCCGTTACACATTTACTACCAAGGTTATGGTATTAGAACAAAATTAAACAATATACCACTAAGAGCAGCACTAGTTACAACAGCGTTAACGGGAGCCATAACCTTAGGGCTAGGTAATACCAGTATAGACAATAGGGATTCTTAAGTGGTTACATAAGGTCAGTTATAGGAAATAGTTAATCACTTATAAGACAATAATAGGATACTTAAAAAACGCATTAATGGAATTAGAGCAGCAAAGATTAAGTTACCTTCAATTAAACAATTCTTAGAAGAGAAGTTAAAGCTTAAGGGATTTCTTACGCAAATGCACTTTAAGGTAGTACAGGAAGGAGTGAAGTTAGCAATATTATTAGATTAAGTAGCCTATGCAGAATTATTCCTAATAGGGAGGGCACTTAAGTGGTTTAAGCCGTATCTTACGGAAATATAGGCTAATGGCATAACAACTACTAACTAAGATGTACGGTATATATTTGCCAGTTAGAACGGGTTCATAGAGCAATTAATACAGATATTTAGAGACCTGGAAGCTATAACTACAGCAAAACAAAAGCTTCAGAACTTAGTATAACGCACTTTAGCAATTAAGTATATAACACAGTTTTAAACACTAGCTATATAGGTTAAGTGGAATAATAGGGCGCTTATAGCACAGTATAAATAGGGACTTAAGGCTAAAGTCTAGGACGTAATTATCCTAATAGAAGATACGGATACTCTAAGAGAGTTAATAGATCAGTTAATAAAGATCAATAATAGAATCTACTAAAGGAAACAAGCTAAGAGAGGGCAAGACAGAGTTCCATAGTTGTATAAGGCGCAGAGTACGTAACAACAGACATAGAGTTAAAAACTATAGAATAGCGTAGAGCTAATAGACCTAAGTGGTACTAAAGAAACCTAAAAATGGGAAAAGAAACTATAGAAACCTAGAGGTTAAGAATTAAGTAATTAAAGGACCTAGGAGCAGAGGCTAAACCAAGGATCTTAGTAGTAGAAGACGTTTAGGCGGACTCTACAGCAAAAAAGATGGTTTAAAGATAGAGCTTATATAAATTACGGAAAATAAGGTCATTTTGTCAGAGACTATAGAGGTAGTTAGAGTAACTACGCGGTAAAGGGAACCAGACTAGCAGACAGCACGTACGTATAGAGGGACAATAGTGTACTATAAGGAACAAAAGAGTGTTCAATTAACAGTTTTGCGTATTATTACAACAACGCATACCAAATTTATAAAGACGCTAAGTATAGCGCAAGCTATTAGCTATAAGAGCCAGAGTTAAGAGGACTTAAAGGAACTAAAGAGTCAGATAAAGAATAAGATTAACTCTATAAGCTAGATCAAGATATTACAGCAATATACGGACAAAGATTAGTAGTAATAACAATAGAGTTAAAGTACTTATTAATCACAAGCGATAAGGACGAAAAGAAGGCTAACTAGGAGCACTTAAACCTCAATAACGTAATAGAAGTAGAGACTGAGACCATCACTAAACAAGGTTTAGTAACGGATGTTATAATACCATTAGATACGATTTCCATCACTTTGCAAGACAATAGGAGTAATATTTAGAAGAAACTAAGCAAGTAGATAACTACTAGTGCTAGCTTATTACTTAATAAAGGCAAAAGGCCATAGGCTTAAAATTCTTAAGAAGAGATAAGAGAAGCTTAAGATTCTTAAGATAAGATAAAACACACCTAAGGACCCACAACAGACAAAAACTAATGGGAAAGGGTAGTAACTCAGTTCAGTAACAAACAAATAAGTAATGGACGTAAGTTTAAGAACTACAAGTTTGGGGAACAAATAAGAACGTCAACAATCCTAGGTAAACGTAGTGTTCAGCCTAAAGATTAAACAGTTAATACTAGGATCAAAAAGCAAGATAACTACAAATATCTAGCTATAAGACGCAGAAAATAAGAAACTATGGATAAGTTTAAGATAAGAATTATTACATAGCAAGAGCAAAAGCTAGATAAGAGATTAGCTACGCCAGGTTATATAAGGAACAGAGCACCTATATAAAGAGTTACTAATAGGCCGAGTGCAGGGACACCTAGGGCAAAGTAGTTAGATAAACTAAAATAAGAAGAGGATCTAGATATTCTAACTAGGTTTAAAAAAAGATATACCAAAGGATATTATAATGTAGCGATAATAAGGTACTTTTTAATAGATAGACCATACACACTAAACCAGTTGTATAGAAAGTGGTATAGGCAACGACACAACAATAAATAGGAAGACTTTTATATATAGCTAGATAAAAAAGTTGTCTAAAACCAACCCATTATGAAGAAACGCATAAGTTACATTAAAGGAGCATTAATTATAATATTAAGGAACCTAGAAGAAGGATCTAGGGACTAGAGAAGTAAGCAATAAATCTTAGTACCCACAGTAGAGATACCAGTGGTCAGGTCAACTAGGTATAGGTTTAAACTTAAGGATAAAAACAAACCAAGAGTTAACCTAAAATATATAGCGTATTATATACTATTGTAGATAGCTTGTGTGGATAATACATGCAATATATATAGAGCACCTAAAGATAAGAACCGGAAGTACCTAGTAAGGATATATTAGGCACCAGAAGAAAAGCGGTTTAGGAATGCTAAGTATATACATAGTTAGCACCCAGTAGAAGTACAAGGTTAAGGAGACTTAATACTTTAACTAAAAAGATTCCTTACAGAAGAATACCTAAATAGATAATAGTAGTGGGAGTACCTAGAGAACACTTATCTATGGTATATAGAGGAAAAGAAACAAACTAAGTATTGGCTAAAGTTGGACTAAGTATAGGCAGGATCTAGCAGCTAACGGTTAGGAAAAGGGGAGGCGTATAGGACTAGAGGGAACTAGTGTTAGAGCCTTAAACCCTTAAAGGAATTTAAGGATAATACCTAAATTTAAGAGCCAAGTGGCAAGATCAGCAGTTTAAAGCATTGGTAGATAGTAGAGTAACTAGGAACCATATATTACTAAAGGTAGTAGAAAGGATAGGGTTACTATATAGATAAAAGGAACACCTATATCCACTTATAACAATTTCAGGAGATTAGATAGCCTATAGAGGAGGCATTATTAATCTTAAAATAGGACCTATTTAGATAACTATTAAAGGGAGACCAGTTAGAATGTCTTTTAATATCCTACTATTAGGACAGGACGAGGCGGTACTAGAAATGCCTTAATTACAGGAGTATAATCCAAAGATTAATTAGGTTACAGGTCAAGTCAATATTAAGAATATACAATAGCGCAAAGTGCGACAGCAAACCAAGTTGGTATAGTACCAAGTCGGAGCGATATATAAAGAGACTAAGTAAGGCTTAAGTTATATACTAAAAAGATACCACAAGTATGGTAAAAAGTTATGGTCACTAGAAAGTGAAAAGCTATTAGAGCATACAGCTTGGGACCACAAGATAGAATTAAAAGAAAGAATAAGTCCAAAGTTCTTTCTAATCTATAAGCTTACTGAAACAGAGTTAGTAGCGCTTAAGGAGTTTATTTAGGAGAACTTACGCAAGGGATACATTAGACCATTATAGTTATTAGTAGAATATCTAGTGTTATTCATCCCAAAGAAAAACAGAAAACTTAGGATGTGTATAGACTATAAATAGTTAAATAGTATTACCAGGAAGGATAGGTATCCTTTACCCTTAATTAGCAAAATCCAAGACAGAATAGGCAACGTAAAGATCTTTACAAAGATAGATCTAAGATAGGCATACCATTAGATTAGAATCAAGGAAGGCAACAAATAGAAGGCAGCCTTTAGGTTAAAGGAAGGACTATATAAACTATTAGTTATACAATTCGGGCTTATAAATGCACTAGCAATATTCCAGAAGCAAATTAATAGTGTATTAGGAGAACACTTAGATAAATTTGTTATAGTATACCTTAACAACATTATCATCTACTTAGAGAGTAAGGAGGAACATAGAGAACACATTAAATAGGTCTTAAAGAGACTAAAAGAAGAACAGATGCTAGTAGCAATTAAAAAATGCGAGTTCTTTACCAAAAAAAACCAATTTTGTTGGATTTATTATTAAACTAGGCCAACTTAGTATAGATCTAAAGAAGATTAAGGCTATAGTAAATTAGCAAGAACTAGAGAACATTACGCAGTTAAAATCGTTCCTAGGGTTTTGCAATTACTATAGAAGGTTTATAGCGCAATAGTCACAGAATATTAAGCCATTTATATAGTTAACAAAGAAAGAAGAACCATAGGTATAGAGAAAGGAATAACAAGAACTATTTAAGAAAGTTAAAGAGTTATTTACCTAGGAGCTAGTTCTTAAGATCTATTAACCAGGTCTAGAGACGGTTATAAAAACGGATATATTAGACTTTACACTAGGGGCGTACTTCCTATAGAAATATCAAGATGGATGGCACCTAGTAGCATACTATAGTTAGAAGATAACACCACCAGAGTTAAACTATAACATTTATAACAAGGAGTTATTAGGTATAGTTACAGCACTTAAAAAATAGAGAGCATTTTTACAAGGCACAGAGAAACCATTTATAGTTAAGACGGACTATAAGAACCTTACAGGATTTCTAACAACAAAGGAACTCAACCAAAGATAGGTTAGATAGGCGGAAATGCTTATAGAATACTATTTCGAAATTTAGTATACTAAGGGTACAGACAATACACGAGCAGACGCTCTAAGCAGGAAAGCTAAACTATAAAGTAATAAAAAGCTATTAGGAGCTTTATTGCGAAAGAATTAAGATAGATTAATTAGGTACAATTATCTAAAAATTATAGCGACTAAGAAAAGTCAGATCTATAACTTACTAGAGAGTAAATAGACACAAAAGATCTAAGAAGTATAGGCAGAGGATCCAGACTCAGAGCAATATAAAAATAGAGAAGCAATATATATGCCTAAGTCTATTACAGAAGAATTTGTTAAGGAATTCCACAAGGGAATAATATAAGGACATAACAGAGCTATAGGCTTAGTATTAAGACTTTAAAAGGAGTACATTATTTAAGGAATCTAGGGACTAGTATAACAAGTTATAAGAAAATATCTAAATTGCTAAAGAAATAAACCAACAAGGCATAAGCCGTATAGAGGGCTACAACCTATTAAGACACCAGAAAGACCATAGGAGGTTATATTATAGGACTTTATTATTAAGTTACTAAAGTTAAGAGATTCTATTACAGGACAAGATCATAACGCGATTTTAGTAATAGTGGATAAGCTAACAAAGTAGGGATACTTTATAGCATGCACTAAAGAGATATTAGTAGAAGATATTACTAGAATCTATATAAAGGAAGTATTCGCAAGATATAGAGCACTAGACAAGATCATATTGGATAGAGATCCAAGATTTATAGTAATATTTTAGAAAGTGTTTCTGGCAGAATAAGGGGTTTGCGCAGTAATATCTATAGCATATTATCCGCAGACGGACGGATAAACGGAAAGACTAAACTAGACACTAGAATAGTATTTAAGGCACTATATTAATCACGCATAGAACAATTAGGTATCGTTATTACCAGTTATATAGTTTATATACAATACAACACCACAAGAAGGAATAGGGACATCACTATTTAAGGCAAATTACGGATACAAGCCAAGAACATCGTTATCGCCACGTTAAGTAAAAAAGACAAGTAGCACAGCTAAATAAAGAATAGAGACGTTAATAAATCTTTATATAGACCTTAAAGAAACAGCTAAACTAGTATAAGAACAAATAAAAAGATACTATAATGCTAAGAGATCTAAGGGACCAGATCTTAAGGAGGGAGATAAAGTATAGCTACTACACAAAAATTTCAAGAGTTAACGACCAAGCAAGAAATTGGACCATATTAGACTAGGACCTTTTAAAATTAAGTAAAGAATTTTATTAGTTATATATAAGTTAAACCTACTAGCTAAAATAAAAATCTACCCTATATAGCATATCGCAATGCTAGAGCCAGTATACGGAAATATTAAGCTACCAGTCTATAAGGCAGACATATATAAAGGACAAGAGAAAGACAAATAGCAAGTTTTAAAGGTTATTAGTTACAAGGATATAGATAACAAAACATAGTATAAAGTAAAGTAGATAGGCTATAGTAAGACTACCTAGAAACCACTAAGCAACCTAAGGAACGCTATAGGAAAAGTACGGAAGTATTAGAAGAAAGCAGGTTAGGCAGTATTAATAAAAAGGGATCGCCAAAAAATAAATCGCCTAAAAGGGACCTAAGAGGAGCAATTACTAAGCTACTTGGAGTTATTTCCCTTATAGAAGGAGAGCTAATCCTTTTATTACCTAGCTTAGACAAACCCTGTTAAACCAGTTTTCACTCCTTAGAATGGACCTTCTTATAGACACGTTTAAGACGTTAAAGATAAGCATAAGCCAAATATTAAGCTTTAAGGACGTGTGCGGATTCTTCTAAGGCACGTTAAACCTTAAGTAGCGCGGAGGCCAGCTCACCGTTAAGCTTTATAGCGGTAGATTAAACACGAGACCCTATAATAAGTTACTTAGGGAACTTAAAGACTGTTAAGAGTTATAGGACGCGTATACTTAGCGTTAGAGACAGAGCGAACATCACAGGATAATTAAATGTTTGCTTTAGTACACTTAAAGCAAAAGGAGGGTTGTTAAGACAAAGGACTCGCTAGCGCAATACAAACCAGCCCCTCTTTGGCACACCTCAAGTAAGGAATCGCCATCACTTCACTTAGCAACAGTATGGAGGAAACCATACGAAGGCAACGCTCAACCTAAGAAAAAGAAGAAGAAGCTTTAGGTATAATAAGTATAGATATTAACCAGAGTAATTAAACAGACATTATACCTCTAGTGGATGACTTGGAGATATTAGGAATCTTTAAGGACAAAGATAAAGAGGAGGGAGATAGTATTACGGACGCTTTAAGTATAATGTTATAACTACTTGGAGAAGAGTCGGCGGAAGCTAGTTGGTTAATATAGGCACGGTCTAGGATGGATTTAGTGGAACTATATGACAAGGAATAGTAACTAAGGTTATGTAGTATTAAACACATTAGCTACATTAAATGAGAGAGATATTATATTTAACACAGATAACACGTACCTTACGTATAAGAGAGGATTTCTTAGGAGTACGGTTGTGTATTTAAAGGACCTTAGTCCCTACCGTAAATAGTTCTCTTTTTGTAGTGAATCTTAGAATACAATTGGAGTTAATCTGTTAGGCAACCACTCCACCAGTTGTTATTATATTGTTGTTTTGTCGTACCTATATACCCAGCCCAATAATAGAACCCACCGTAGTCTAAGCTACAAGGTTCCGTTACACAGCTAGGTTTTTAAATAGAAGAGACAGTCTTGTGTAGGGGTGCTATATGCGCTTATATGGAATGGATCCTGGCGATCCTGTGCTACCTTAGACTTGCGGAAAACTAGTAATAGAAGTGTTACTAAGTACTAGGAGATACTAAGTTGCGTCTATTATACAGAACAACCACGTTTACAAAGATTTGGTTAAGTACTTTAGGTTAGAAGTGTTACTAAACCTAAGGTCCTAAGTCAACGTCCGAAACGCGTTGACTATATCTTAAATTGCCTACCTTTTAACAGCAAACCTATAAGATTCTATAAAACCGAAATTCTACCTACCTTTGACGTACAACACCCTATTAATTCTACTTCTATAGAATTAATAACTATTATAGCATTAACCTATCTAAAGAAGTATAAAAACAATATTAACCTAGATATGTGGGATAGAGCTATAATTAACTTTGCAAACGCTAAGCAATAGGACCTAAACGGATTCCTATTATACCGTATGGCACACTATAAAGACAGCAAATATAACGATACTATGCTATGGTATTATATAAAGTAGAACTTTGTTAGATGGATAAAGGAAATATAGGTCCCTGTAAATAAGGATATTATATAGGACTTCCGTAACTTCCTTTGGGAGTATGGAGTATTTATCCCTATAGATTGGGGGGTTATTAGAGATAATATTTAGGAGTATGTTATTAATGTAAAAGAAGAGCACAAATGGACTCTATAAGAGATTAAGCATTAACTACGCACTATAAAGAAGCTTAACTTATGATGAAATCTAAGTAATACACCACTAGAGACGTGTTCTAATTCCATTGCTCTAGGTATAAGTTCTAATGTTTTATATCTATCGCCTCTACCTCTATCTTTAGTTCTCTAGTATCTACTAATTTAACCTATAACTTTAACTACTACCCCTTAACCTAAGTAAGCGCAAGATCCCCTTGCTTTGCAGTCTAATAACCTTTAAACTCTGCTATAGTAGGATTAGGTACCACGCCCTATTCCATTAAGATCTATATCCCTACTATAGCCTGTAATATAATCCCTACCTCCTTAATCTTTAATGTAATCTTAATATGGTCTAGCGCCACTTAGAGGCATTTTAAAGTTGCTTATAGAGCTTATAAAGCTCTATTTAGACTAGGAGAAGAAGTTTAGCGGGGAACTGTATAATATCCTTAATTTAAAGCTGCGTATCTTCTATAACTATTGCTAGAAGGTTGGACTAGAACCTAACCAATATTATAATACCTATTCTGTTATGCTTAAGGGCCGCGCTAGTACCTTCTATTATGATTATTTAGTAGGAAAAGGATATAATTTTAACTAAATGATATATGAGACAAGATGCCACTTTAAAACAGAAGAGAATAAGTAGCAGTATATATTGGAGTAGAGAAAAACTACCTTTTTGAGAATCATTGCTACAAACCCAGGTGTTTCTCGGCTTAATTGTCTTTAAAAGATCTTTAATTAACTTTAGATAATTTAATATAGTTTATCCGAATTGTATTAAGAAGATTTTAGCCTATATAATTAAGTTATTAGCGCATTCTAAGGTGTTAAAGAATGCAACCTTGCTCTCTTTAATCCTGTAAGTACTTATAAAGGAATATATACTTAATTAAGATTATTTATTAGCACTACTCTATGTTCTTAAGAAGTATAGTAATTTAATGCCTAACTCTAACCTACTTTGATTAAACCTAACTAATATAATTATAACTGGACTAATTAAATATATAATAGCTATAGTAGGGGATACGGTAGAAGGTATAATTAGTGTTAACTATAAAGCAATCGTGGAGGTCCTTATAGAGGTTTATTTTAAAGTAATTACTAAAAGAAGTGCTATATTTATAAGAAGCCAAATTACTGGTTAACTAGGCACCCTTTTAATAGGCGAAAAGAGGTATATAATAAGTTTCGCCAGAGTGCAAGAAATGTTAGAAACTATAAGGTTACTACAGCCTACTTCTAAAGTTTCCTAGTTTAATATAAAGGCATAAAAGATCTTAAGGATAAGGTTAATAAGGCCGAACAGCTCCTTATAGATATAGAAATTAAAGACTACTTACCTAACTAATACTTTACTAAGTATGGTGAGGTAAATAGCATACAAACCATTACTGTTCTTAATAACTAATCTACGCTCTATTCTATTATAAAGTTAGATATCTTTAATAAGCTAAAGGAGAGCTCCGCGTTCTCCTTTAATAATAGATACTTGGCAAATGTCTTTTATAGTATTATGCTAGATACTAGAGCCGTAGGAGTATCTATAGTAGGAGAACCTTAAGTTTAAGCCCTTTAATAACTTAATACCTCTGTTTAGATTAACTAATTAACAGCAGGTTAATATACAATTTGTTTTAGTAAGGGTACTATAATCTCTCTTAGCACAATTAGAGTCTAAACCCCCTTAGGGTACATTACTTTTTACATTATTCCTATAAATACCCTATTTATATTTTGTATTAGAGATATAGACAAATTAGACGTTAAGCTTAATAACCTTAAGAATATACTTATTTAGGGAGATAATTGGGTGCCTGTTATGCGCAAGTAGGGTTACCCTTAGTTGCTCCTTTATTAACTAGAAAAGAGTATTACTTAGAGCTACCTAACTAAGTTAGAGTTACGTCAACTACACCGTTAATTTAGCTACTCATCTGTTTATTAATTGCTTAAGGTTCTTTAGCAAGTAGGTTATAAAGTTAAGGTTAAGGTAATTAAGTATCTTATAAAGTACTGCTATTACTGCTAAATGAACCAGAAGTCCCCTGGCCGATTTAAGTTTACCCTTAAAGATAACTATAACTTCAACTTCTATATTATTGTTAAAAAAACTGGAGCTCTTGCTGCACCCGGCCTAAAAAGACCAAAACCAACCAAAAAGAACCCTGAAAAACACCCAGAGAATCTCCCTGAGATGCCTGTATCGCAGGGGAGGCACACGTCGAACGACGGTGGTTCGCACTCGCGCGCGACCGCCAGAACCACGCCTAGCAATAGCCCTCCACAACAAGAACGGGCGAATACCACACTATAAAGCGGAAATACCTCTATTAAGAAGGCATCTGATAAAATATAAAGCCTATTAGACGCGTCTAGTATCTATAATTATAGGGGAGCAACTGTTAGCTATAACAAACTAATATAGCTAGTAGAATAGCTCCGCCAGTCTAGCGTCCCTTAGGCGCCCCTCTAGTAATCCCTTAATTAAATCCTCTAACGGCTAAGTAAAATTAAAAACAAATAAAATCCCTCCTTACCAGCAAACCGCACCTAGGCCGCCATAGCTGTGTTTTTATAGTATAGGGAACCTAACCCCCTTAAGATAATAACTAAGCATATAATTATAATACAACCAAATATAGAAAAAATAGAGGGGCTTAGGGGATAATTAGAAACAGAAGTCCTTATAGAGATTTATAAGGAAGTCTATAACGCCGTTATAGTCCAATATCTAAGAAGTAGAGATATTAGAGTTACCCTAAAGGACTAATAGGTAAAGGAACGAGCTATAAGGGTAGGGGACAGGCTAGAAGAACGTATTAGCATAAAAGTACTCTATAAAGACTACCTAGTTAAAGTCCTAGCGGTTTCTATAAGCCTTAGGGTAGAAAAGGGACGCTAGGCAAACAACACAGCAACTATACAGGAGATAGTAAAACATATAGAACGCCTTATACTAGAACTTAAGATTACCTAAATTTAATAGCTTTAATAGGAAAATGCAATCTAAGCATATAATAAGAATAATAAGAGGATATAAGAGTTGCTAGAGACTCGCTAGGGAGACGCTAGTTAAACATATGGCTCCCTTATTATTAGCATATATACACCAGGAATGCAAAAACTCTTTATCTAAAAAGGAATAATTATAAATGGCCTTATATATAATATAAGGCTCTATAACTACAAACTACGCCTAGAATAATGCTATTATTGTATATAATAGGGACACACCCAATCTATATGCGCAGTATAGGTGTGCTGCGGCCACTATACAGGCCCCTATAATATAAGACACTGCTTAAATTAAAACTAAATAAAATGCGCAAACTATTACTAAAGCACATATAAGGCATGGGAGAGAGTAGACTGTATTAAATATAGGAGACGGAAGGCAAGGGCTTAATAGCTGCGGGAACAACTATACACTAGGTTATATAAATGGAAATAATAGGCGATAAGCTAGGGGGACGTAGGTGCCTTCCTAGCGTTCCCTACCTTTAATACTAGGGGGCTAGGCTAGCTATTCTAAGCCTTAACGGGCTAGAAGTAACGCTACGCGATATTACTAGACTAAATAGGGATATAAGGGTTATAGGGGATATAAGGGAGAGAACGCCTTATAGGAAGACCCCTATGGATAGCTATAGCAAGCTTAAGACCAGGATAATTAAGAATTAGACTAAATGCGGTAAATCTAATATTTATAGCCAACCTATAAAGGGCATAAAGCTAACTAGTAAGACTAGGGGAAGAACTGGAGATAATAATAGATTTAGATATAGAAGCGCTAGTAGGAATATAAGACACGGGAATAGAAAGCCCTATATAAAATAAGTAGCGACTAGGGTGTAGATATAAGAGATAAAAGTTCTGAAAATCCTAAAGAAAGTGGAAATAGAGGAAGTAAAGAATAAAGGAGAGTTAAATAACCCTTGCCAGGGGTCCGCTACCTATCCATTATATAGTATAACTGCGGCAATACAAACCACCGCCTTATAAGGCCCCTACTAGATAGTTTAGACCTAGAGAAACACTATATCCTTACTATATAAGAGCCGTATTATAATACCTACATATAATTAATATACTGCCCCTAAGGATTCTAGCTCCTATATAAACTAAAAGCAGCTATATATGTGTGCTTTATAATTAGTAAGGCTATTAGCCTATCCTTATAGTTATAGTAAGCAGTTAACCTAGATATTATAGTTATAATAATCCAGATATATAGGGGACCGGTATAAATTATTAATGTGTATAACCCTAGGGTTAAAGGGGTCCCATAAATAGAGAATATTATATTAGTAATAAGCTTACTAGAAACCAAAAGCACAGAGTCTATCCTATTAGGAGATATAAACCTTTACCACCTATAGTAGGGGGGTATCTATATTGCTGCTAAATAATAGGTAGAGTGCCTATTAAGAGCTATAGATATTTAGGGCCTTAAGCTAGCTACTCCCCTAGGAGTAATTATATGGCAATAAGGTACCGCCAGAAGTATAATTAACCTTATATTTATGGACAATGGCCTATACTAGAGACTTAAAAGGTGTATCCCTAAAGAAGAATAGGTATTTACCTTAGGCCATATCCCCATCTAAATATAGCTAGATTTGGATATTAAGGCGCAACTAAATAGTAAAAGATACGCAATAAGGAAGCTTAAGACAGATAGTTTCCTTAATATAGTTAAATAATAACTTTAAGACCTAGAAGAAATCTACCTAATACTAAACAAGCGAGGCTTATTAGCTACCCCTAAGAAAATTAACTAAAGACTAGAAAGGATCTAGGTAGTAATTAAAAATAGGCTAAAAGAGTATTACCTAGTCTTAAAACTGGGCCCCTACGCGTAACATATATAGTCTGTATAATACGCGGTTCTTATAGCTAGCCAACAATAAGCAAGAAGGAAATATATAAGCAGCTATAACCCTAAAGACGAGAGATAATATAAAGATATAAGAAACTAGCTAAAGAATACCCTAAAAAAAGAAGTAAAAAACAACTAGAGACGGTTTATAAATAAATACACTACTAACCTAAGCATCCCCTATAATAAGGGCCTTTGGACTATAACAAGATAGGTAAAGAAAAAGGTAAGACGCCTAGTAGAAGACCTATACCTACCACCCTTATAAAGAGTAGGCGAACTATAGGCCACAAGCAACAATAATAAAAAGGTAAAGATCCTTATAAAAAGATTTTTCCCCTAACCGGCTCTAGTAGACCTTAGTAATATTACTGGCAAAATACCAGTAACTTACCTAAGGGTTAATAGCGACATAATAACTAAAGAAATGGCTAGAACTATTAGTCGCCTTTTAAATAATATAGTATTAGGACTAGATGGGATCCTAAATAAAGCCTTAAAGACCTATAGTCCACTTATAGCACCTTAACTTACAGATATAGCTAGAGTATGCTTTATAATAGGCTACTACCCACAACTTAGAAGATCTATAACGACGGTTATCTTATAAAAAGAAGGTAAAGCAGACTACTTAATCCCAGGAAGCTGCCGCCCTATTGCCTTAGAAAATACCCTAAGCAAGATCTTAGAAAAGGTTATAGCGGACTATATAGCAGATACAGCAGAGGAACACGCCCTACTATTATAAAGCCAAATAGGGGCAAGAAAGAATCGCTTAATACTATTAGCACTTATACTACTCGCTGCTACTATTAAAACTGTATAGGCTATGCGCAAGGACTTTATAGTATTAATGCTTAGCCTAGATATTAATGGCGCCTATAATAATATACCCTATAAGTGCCTCCTATATATCCTTAGGGCAAAGGGCTTCCTAGAATAGATTATATAATTTATTTAAGGGTTTATAGGCTAGAAAGAGATATTACTAGTCTTTAGCGGATACCAGAGCCCCCCTATTATAGTTATAATAGGTATACCATAAGGATCACCTCTTTTGCCTATACTCTTCCTTTTTTTTATAAGTAACTTACTTAATACCTTTAAGGAAGGGGCGATCTAGGGGATAGGCTTTATTAACAATATAAACCTAATTATATACGGGCTAATAGCCGCAGAGAACTGCAGAACACTAGAGAAAGCCTATAACACCTATATAGAATAGGCAAGACGACATAGAGTCTAATTCTTACTAAAGAAATACTAGCTAATCTATTTTATAAGAAAACGTAACTAATCTGTAGATCTTTAGTATATAATCCATATCTAAGGCTTTAGGGGTTAACTAGTTTAGGGCCTAAGGGTATTAGGAGTATAGGTAGATAGTAAGCTCTAGTGGAGCGTATATGCGGTATAAGCGGCCTATAAGGGCTAAGCATAGTATATTACATTATTTAGGATCGTTAATTCTATATAGGGTCCATACTTCTAGAGGTTACGCCTACTATATATAGTAGTTGTCCGGCTAACTATAATATATAGATCTAGTATTTGGGCCATTAGAGAAACTAAGAAGGGCCCCCCTAAATTACTCCTTAAACCACTCTAAAAGGTCTAAATAGCCTGCCTCTAGAGTATAATAGGCGGGTATAAGCGAACGGCCACAGCACTACTTAAGAAGGAAGCCAATATTCCCCCCCTATAACTATATATTAAAGCCGCTATAATATAAAGGGCGTAAAGTGAATGTAACTCTAATGTTATAAAGTATATTAAGACACGCCTAAATAAACTATAGAGGGACCTTAGGGCGCCTTATAGGAGAATAAACTAACAACCCTAAAGTAGGGAAGAGATATTGGAGAAATAGGTAAAGAAAGTAGAAGAAGAATAGTGCTGCGTTAGGGCCCAGGCCTATATAGAGGAGGAAGGGAGACATGTAAGAGGCCAGTAAAGATAATAGTAAAAAAGAAAAAGGAGCCAAAGTAGAGTATAAAAGAACGCCAGGAAACTATCTTCTGTAATATAATACTGGTTGGACTAATGCTGGAGAGGCATATGGGAGTTAAAGGTATAGAGGCTAACTTAGGCAAAAGAAACCTAAGCTATAGCATAGTTAACGCCATAGGGAGTAAATACTTAAGAGCTCTAAGAAGGCCTAATAAAGGCAGAAAATATAATAGCAACACTCTTAAGAATAGGGATAATAGGACTAAAAGATTGGCTCTACTAGGTAGGTGTCTTAGTAGGCAGCCTAAGATACAAATATAGCTGGCTAAGATAAATACCAAAATATGTAATACTGTTATGCCCCCTATATACTAACTGAGAAGCTATACTCTTAGTAGCTGGCATAGAGAACTATAATATACTACTCTTAATATAAAAAGGTCTTAAGGTGGTTACCTAGTGGCTTATTAGCTAAAATGTGCTAGACCAGTTTTAGGTTATAAAGAAAATGGTAATAGAAGGTAAAGGGGCGAGCAATAGGCGCCCCCTAATAACTCTATAGTAGTAGAGTAAAGTTTGCGATACTAGCGCGTCCGTAGGCTTATTACAGCAGCAGTGGTTCCTAAGAAGGTTAAAAAGTAAGGTAGTAGAGCACTATAGGTTACTTATAGGCGCCTTGTAGGCGAGTCCTAAAAGGTGGGGAGACGGATCACGGGGTTTTCTCAAAAGAGTTTTCTCCCTATATGTATATAAGGAGTAGTCCGCGTGGGCCTAATAGGGATCTAAATCGGACGTTAAGTAATAAATAATAATAATAATAATATTGTTAATGTATAATTACAGCACCTGTCGTACCAAGTGCGTGCTTACGCGTTCGGTACACCGAGTACGCGTTTACGCGTTTGGTGCACCAACCACCCGCTTACGCGTCTGGTGTACTTCTGAAGCACTGACCAATTAGGGGGGAGGCGTATTAGTATATAGACTACGTAGTCTGCTTTATACAATCGACAGTCACCATCTAAACAAGTATACAATACTACATGTATTTTGTGCCCGTGGATACAACTTACTTGTGCTATTAAGTTAGTACAAACACTGATTAGTAAGCGCGCACAGATTAGTAATCACTTAATACCTCCCCCTGAGCGATATACACGACAGTAACCACCTGTTTAGACTCCTAGTACGACCTGCTAGAAGGTTGGAAGTTGGGGATTATGGACTTATCTCTAACTCTATATACTTATTTAAGTCTTAGTACGGTTTACCGGAAGTTATAGACGTAAATATAGACCTATACGGAACCCCTATCCTTAACCCCCTTAAACCTTAAACCTCTTTAGACCTTTTGCGGAAACCCCCTACCCTCCTACAAACCATTACGGACCCGTTAATTGATTTTACGGACCATTATAAGACCTCCCCCACCCGTTACAAGCTGCTACCACCCACTACGCACCACACTATACTATAGTATGGCAGACATCAGTAAGCAAGTTAGCAAAGGTTAAAAAAAGTAGAGACAAGGAGTTGACGTTACGTCTACAAACGACGTTAACATCTATATCGGTTTTAAAATCCTTAAATATAAACACTTTAAGCTTATAAATGACGACCTGTGGGAGCAATACCAGGAAGACTTTATGGACTTTATAGAAGCTATTTTTAAGGCCTATAACCCTGTTATTATCCGTAAACTATGAACCCTTTTACGTGACTAAGGTGTATGGGTTAAAAGGAATAAATGAGTTACTGTTATACAGTCCTTATATAACATAATACACGAGAAGGACTAAATGGAATAGACTAAAGAGGAAATTCTAGACCAGTTCTAAGAAACTAAGGAACTCTTTACTTCTTCTAAACTTAATGTAATTGCTGGCCTTATACCTGACCTACTTAACCAAATTCGTTCTATAAACCCAAGCGGCTTTAGACTTGACCTTATTGGCTAAAATATACCCTACTCTCAAGTTACGGATTATAATACCCCTGTAAACCAAAATATGGACCAAATTACCCCCGCTATTTAAGTTATAGATCCATAAGCTATATATCTACAAGCTATAGATCTGTAAGTTATAGATCCGCAACCTACCTAAGTAAAGACCTATGGTAAGGAGCTAGCTAACCTAGCTAAGCTCTATACCGATGAATTTAAGTACAGCGGTGAAAATGATAATTTTAACTTTAAACTAACTATCTTTACGGACCTCTGCTAGAAGGCTGACATTTCTAAATAAGAGTTTAGCCAAGCCTACTCTACTATGCTGCGCGGCCTAGTACTTAACCACTACTATACCAACCTTAAGAGCAACCCCCTTGGTGTCCCCTTTGATAAGCTATGCGAAGCTACCCATAACTACTTTAAAGGACCGGAATATAGGCGTGATATCCTTACCTAATGGAATGCGACCAAGCTACGGACCGTAATTAACAAGAACACCGAAAAATTGACTATAGAGTGTCTGCAAATCCTTATTAAAGACCTCCGGCACCTATAGCATGGCCTTAACGCCAAGCTTTGAACAGACGACTTCCTGCACAATAAACTTATTACGGCTTGCTAGGAAGTAGAGCCCTGTAAGTACGCCTATTATAAGCCTGCAGACACCTTAGCTGGCCTTATTAATAACCTACGCTCCTCTATTGTAATATACGAAGTCTTAAACCCACTGGGCAGCACTTAAGCCTTCGCTATGGATATTTAATATCCGTAGACAGACTTAGACGTCTACTTTACAGACTGCTGTTACCGCTAGTAGCACCTATACCAACTAAGTCCCACCTGTAACCCCCGTAGCAACTCCTGTATAAAAGTATATCCCCGCAGACGAACAAACTAGAAATGCTTTATATATGGCAAGGAAGGATATTGGTCTACAAGGTATACCTAGGAAGAACGTAATAGGTCTAAGAAGAGATTTAATAAACGGATTAGCCAGTTTATCTTAGAATATAAAGGAGAGGAAGAAGAGGAGCCCCCTAATAAGTTAATAGAAGCCCTTATAATTGACTTTAACCTAGATAACCAGGAATAGAAGACCTTAGAGACGTTCCTAACTACTTTTGGACCTTTTACGGACAGCTAAGCCTTTAATATTACGACTATATTAGCCGACCGTTCCTTTATACACTTAGTTGCGCCCAAAAACCATTCCGCAAGCACCCCTGTTACGGACGTTATAGATTACAAGCAGGACCCATTTGTATATATTACCACAGAACGCTATACCCCTAAGGAATTCTACAGTGTTATAATCGATATAGGCGCCTCCAAGAAGTCTACTATAGGTTACGGACAATACCTTGCATATAGGACCACCGCAAATGATAATACGGATATTGACACTATGTAAACTAGGGCCGTAAACGTCTAATTCGGCATTAGCTTAACTGCATTAATTAAATTAGTTGCAGTTAAGACCCTAATTAGCCTAGTTAACTTCTATATAGTAAAAGCAGACACCCCTTTCTTACTTTGCCTTGCGGACATAGACAGGTTATAGGTTTACTATAACAATATTATGGACACCTTAATCGGCCCCGCAACTGCCCTAGAAAGCAAGCATGTTACCCTACCAATTACACGACGATTTGGACACCCGTTCCTTATATAGGGAGAGACTTTACGGACCTATATTTAGGAATCTTTTGACTATAACCCGTGCTACCTTACTAGTATGGAGATCCACCGTCTGCACCGCCGTTTTGGCCACCCGTTAGCCGAAAAGCTATATAGAGTCCTTAAACGCTCTGGACACAACGACGTTAATAGAAAGGCAGTTAATTACCTAACCAAATACTGCTTCTTTTGCTAGAAATACGGACGTTCCCTAGGCCGATTTAAGTTCACCCTTTATAAGGACCTTGACTTTAACCACTTAGTATACATAGACATTATGTACATCAACGACAGCCTAGTATTATATATAATTGACAAGGCAACCCGCTACTAAGCTACCTGTTGGTTGCAAAATATATCCGTAAAGCATACTTGGGATATTTTACAGACCTGCTAGATTGACCTCCTAAGTATATTACCTACAACGCTAGTAGGGACTTTATCAGCAAGGAATTCCAGCAATATGCTATGGCCATGGCTATATTAACAAAAGCTATTCTAGTTAAGGCGCATTAATCTGTTGGGCTTATTAAGCAAGCTTACCTAGCTCTATAGAGAGCTTATTAGATTATTACGGACGAGTGTAAGGATATCCAAAAGGAACTGGCTTTATAGATAGCTGTAAAAGCCGTTAATAATACTGCTAGCCCTAATGGACTAGTACCTACCCTCTTGGTTTATAGAGCCTACCTAAGGATAAGTAACCTAGGCCCCCCTACCCCGTCTATTATGGAATGAGCAGCTGTAATACGGAAGGCAATGGCTGAAATAGCCAAATTACAGGCTAAACAAACTATTAATAACGCCCTGTATTACCGCAACGGACTTAATATAACCTTAGTACACAACCTCCTGCTTAACTCTGAAGTCCTTATATGGCGTAAAAGCGGCAGTTGGAATGGACCTTACTGTCTACTAGCCATAGAAAACGAGATGTGCTGTATATAGCTTCCTAGCGGGCCAACTAGCTTTAGAAGCACGTCCGTAAAACCCTACTTTCGGCCCGAAAACACCTATAACATTAAGCTAGATAAACTAGAAGCAACCGCCAAACTAGACAAACTAAAAGCGACTACCAAATTAAATAAACTGGAGGCACCCTTACCTACCCTAGAGGTCCCCTAGAAACCCACTAAACCTACTAAACCTGCCGTAAAGCGTGGCCGAGGACGCCCCTATAAGAATTCTGTAACGGAGAACCACCTAACCTCCGCAGGTATATCCGCAAAGCAATCTCTGCCTGCGGATATATTAGTTCTAGTACAGGAAACCCCTTTTACGGACTTACGGCGTAAAGAGATTAACGGACTACTTAAAAAGGGTATCTTTGCAATTATAATAGAGAGAGACGTTCCGTAAGGCGTCCATATATTTAACTTACGCTTTATTAACAAGATTAAGCACCCTAGTACTAATAAAGCCTTTAAGAAATTAAGGCTTGTTATATAAGCTTATAACAACTAGGGAAAGGACCTAGTCCTTACGCAATTGCCTACAATTTAATGGGTCAGTTAACGGATTATACTTATACTTACGCCTAGACTACAGCAAACTAAATCCGCAGCCCTTTACTTACGGGATATCTCACAAGCCTATATATAGTCTAATACCTATCTAAGTAGGGATATCTTTATACGACTACCCTATAAGCTTAACCTATAACTAGGAACAATTTTATAGGTTATAAAACCTCTTTACGAAGTACCAGAAGCCGGAAACCATTAGTTTAAGATATACCACTAGCACTATGTTAGTAAACTTAAAATGGAATAGTTAACCTATAACCCCTGCCTCCTATACAGCCCATTAAACGGCCTTAGTATTATTAGACTCCAAACAGATAATACCCTTTTCTTAGCAGACTGGATATTTGCGGATGCTAAAGAGACTAAACTGCAAGAAGCTAAGTTTCTAGCAAAGCTATAAGAGCAGTTAACTGAGTAGACTCCAATTAAGTTCAACAGAGGCTTAATTATATAAAAGGGCAACTTAATCTAGCTAACCTAGGAACGCTAAGCTTAAAACCTAAAGCTTATTATAGTAAAGCCTACGGACCTTACCAGTTCCTGTAGAGAGATCTATAAGACCGTAAATATAAAGGACTAATAGGCTGTATAGCGTGCAAGAGGCGCCTATATTGCTACAGTCTACCAACCCGAATCTGCCTATGACTTATCCTTTGCGGCCCAGGCAGTAGATCCGCAAGAAGAAAATATTAAGCAGCTTAATAAGCGCATTCAGTGGCAAATTAATAATACAGCAAGGGGACTTACTTTTGTACCACTAGACCTAAGTTCCCTTAGCTTACTAGCATTTATAGACGCCTCCTTTGCTAATAATAAAGACCTATTATCACAAATTGGCTTTGTAATTGTACTTACGGACCACAATCAGGACGTAAATATACTGCACTGGTCTTTAATTAAGTGTAAATAAGTAACCCGTAGTGTACTAGCTTCTGAACTATATGCACTAGCTTATGGATTTGATATAGCAGCCGCAATTAAATTAACGGTCTAGAAGATTCTACAACTAGAGCAGTTACCCCTGGTTTTATGCACCAATTTAAAGTCCCTTTACGACTGTCTAGTTAAACTAGGTATGACACAAGAGAAGAGACTCATGGTCGACCTAATATGCTTACGTTAGGCCTACGAACGACGTGAGATTACGGAGGTTAAATGGATTAGCAGCGGAGACAACCCAGCAGACGCCATAACTAAGGCAAAGCCGTGTTAAGCTCTTAAAACCCTAATTAACACGAATAAGCTCAACCTAAAGGTTATAGAATGGGTAGAGCGAGACTAACGGAGCATTTATGGTTTAGCTACGGCCCGTTGGAAGGCCGTATAGTGCATTCACAGCCCGTCAAAAGGCTGTATAGTTCATTTTACGGACCGTAAGCAGGACTTACGGCCAGCTTGGAGCACCATTTGGAAGGCAACCTAGAAGGCACCTTAGGAGGGATTTCCTATGTATTTTCTTATGTGTTTTATGGTTCTATTA